>TARA_R110002020_G_scaffold52767_9_pt1 | contig 20860 bp, 19 predicted proteins | sample TARA_R110002020 | Tara Oceans TARA_R110002020 (sample SAMEA4396489) | marine metagenome | biome: Westerlies Biome; feature: [MES] marine water layer (ENVO:01000295) within the mesopelagic zone...; material: water (ENVO:00002006), including particulate matter (ENVO:01000060) such...
GGCGGCGGGCCGGGGTCGGCCAGCAGTATCTCGCAGGGATCAGGGTGTCGTGCCATCAGGTGGGCGATGGCGGCGGGATCGTCCACAGTTGCACTTAGGCCCACGCGTTTCAGGTCAGGACAGATGGCATTCAGACGGGCGAGCGCGAGCATCATTTGGTCGCCGCGTTTGCTTTCGGCGAGGGCGTGGATTTCGTCGATCACGACGCGCTTGAGACCTGCGAACATGCGCGGCGCGTCTTCGTAGCTGACCAGCAGCGCGAGGCTTTCTGGTGTGGTGAGGAAGATGTGGGGCGGGTCGGCGCGCTGGCGTTTGCGCAGGGTTGCGGTGGTGTCGCCAGTGCGCTCCTCAATGCGGATGTCCAGACCCATTTCGGTGACGGGTGTGGTAAGGTTGCGCTTGATGTCGGCGGCAAGCGCCTTGAGCGGAGAGATGTAGAGCGTGTGCATCCCCTTGTGGTCGCCTTGTGACAGCTCAATCAGGGTGGGCAGGAAGCCGGATAGCGTTTTGCCGCCGCCTGTGGGCGCGATGAGCAGCAGGGCGGGCGCATCGGCGCGGTCCAGCATCTCCTGTTGGTGTGGGTGGATGGACCAGCCTTTGGCGGCGAACCAGTTTTGGAATGTGGGGGGCAATTCACGCATAGCACGCAAGATAGCACTGGCGTGAAAAGGGGCCAGTCCTCGAATTGTATATGGTCGAAAGAAACGGGATCAACGGCGGGGGGTGAGGGCCCTTATGCTGCGTTGTACGGTTTCGGGAAGGGAGGTATCGGCACCGTCTGGGGCGGCATCCAGCGCGCTGGCTATGTCTTTGACGAGTATGGCGATGGTGTTGCCCTCGGCATGGCCATCGCGGGCGAATTCGATGCTGTTAAAGCCGGAGGCGAACCAGTTTTGACCCGATGAGGTGTGGATGAGGTCCAGCAGCGCGCTGATGTCGAGGCCTGCGTCATCGGCCCAGTCCAGCACCAGCCGCGTCATGGCGGTATTCGAGGCGGCCAGAAGGTTGTTGAGGACTTTGGCCTGCATGCCTGCGCCGAACTCGCCCATGCGGTGAAAGTGTTTGCCCATGGCGTTGAACAGGGGTTGGGCAGCGTCCAGATCCGCTGCATCGCCGCCAAGCATGAAGCTGAGCCGTGCCTCCTGTGCTGCAATGGCGGCGCCGGACATGGGGGCGTCGATCAGTGCGATGTGGGAGGGTATGCGCGCGCGCAGCGAGCGGACGTATCTGGGCGACAGCGTTGAGGAGATGATGATGCGGATCAGGCTGGGGATGGCAGCGAAGTTCTGCTGGCCGAAGAGGGCTGCTTCGGTCTGGTCGATGTCGCGCACGACGGTGATCAGCGTGTCGAGGTCTTCTGAGAAGACGGCGATGTCATCGGTGATGTGGGGGCTGTCCATGGGCACTACGTCATAGCCACGCGCAGGCAGGCCTGCGTTCCGCAATGCGGCCAGCATGGGACGCCCCATGCGGCCGCAGCCTGCAACCCCTGTCAGCGAGCGCATTATTTCACGATGTGTTCGTCTTTGACGAACATATTGGCCCACGCGCGGTCCATCAGAGCGGGCGACATCTGGTAAGGGATGCCCTCGAATTCGCAGATCGCAATGATCTGGTCGATCAGGAAGATCGGCTGGTAGTTGGCATAGACGTTGTTGATGGTGGGGTATTTGTTTTTCAGCAGGTGGATCAGCGTCGCCTCATCCAGCGGCATCTTGCGCTTCTTCGCCATCATGGCAAAAATTTTCAGAAAGTTCGCCTGATCCGGCCCGTCGATTTTGATCTTGAAGAAGATCCGGCGCAAGGCGGCAGTATCGAAAATCTCGTTCGGGTGGAAGTTGGTGGAGAAGATCACCAGCGTGTCGAAGGGCACCTCGAATTTCTCGCCCGATTGCAGCGCAAGGATGTCTTTGCTTTCTTCCAGCGGGACGATCCAGCGGTTGACGATGCTTTGTGGCGGCTCTTTCTGGCGGCCAAGGTCGTCGACGATGAAGATGCCACCGGTGGATTTAAGCTGCAATGGCGCCTGATAGGTTTTCGCAGACGGGTTGTAGACCAGATCGAGCATGTCGAGCGTCAGCTCGCCGCCGGTGATCACCGAGGGGCGTTCACAGCAGACGTAGCGTGCGTCAAAGCGGGTGACGCGGCGCAGGGAAGTCGGATCCTGCATCGCTTCGGCGACCTCGTTGTGAACGATCGGGTCATAGACCGTGATCACCTGAGAGGCATATTCGATGGCGCGGGGGACGTAGACGTGATCGCCGAGCGCGTCGCGGATGCCGTTGGAGATGGAGGATTTGCCGTTGCCGGGGGGGCCGTACATCAGGATCGAGCGACCTGCCGAGACGGCGGGGCCGAGGTGGTCCAGCAGGCTGTCGGGCAGGATCAGATGGCCCATGGCGCCCGTGAGTTGTGCGCGGGTGATCTGCATGTTGCGCACAGATTGGCGTTTGACCTGTTCCTTGTAGACGTCCAGTGGCACGGGCATCGGGCCGAAGTATTCTGATTGTGCCAGCGCATCGAGCGCGCGGGCCTTGCCCGCATCGGTTAGCTGATACCCCATTTCGTTGCCGTTTTGCGCGTTGAGCGTGCCTGTCGCCTCGATCAGGCGCTGGGTGCGGCACATGTCGACAAGTTCCTGCACAACGGGGATCGGCAGGCAGACGGCTTTGGACAGCTCGCTCACCAAATCGAGGTTCTTGCGGAAGATGGTTTTCAACAGGATATCGCGCATCATCACGATGGGCAGCCGCATATCGGCCAGCGTTTTGGGCGCGGGCGGGGCCATGACGGTTTGTACCGGTGCGTTCATTGTGGTGTGTCCCTTTGCTTGGCTCAGGCTTTGCAACGGCCTTACGGGATAAAAATGGCGGTATTCAGGCGCTTTCGCGGTTCAGGCACCATAAATGGCACCAAGGGAGAGATAGAGGATGAGCGTGGCACCAAGGGCGAGGCCCATCGGGAATTTCTTGCCCTGCTCCCAGCTGGCCCAGCCGGGGGCGAGGCGGCGCAGGGCGGTATATTTGGCGATGCGGTGGGTGGCGACTGCTGCCAGCAAAGTCGCGGCAAAGAGCCACAACAGCATCATGGCATCGCCGAGCGCGATAAAGGGGGCGGCGGCGGCGATGAATTTGCTGTCACCAGCACCCATGACGCCCGCAGCATTCAGCACGATCCCCACCAGCAGGACCACGACCACGGCGACCAGTTGCCACAGATATACCGTGAACGGCAGCGCGATCAGGCCCACGACCACAAAGATGCTAAGCAGCACCAGATTGGCCGTGTTGGTGATCTTCATCCGCGACACATCGGTGTACATCACATAGAGGCACACAGGCACGACAAATGGCAGAAACCACATCGCGGCGCTGGCTGGAATCGTCATGGCTCAGGCTTCAAGCGCCGCGAGGGAGCGCGAGGCGGCTTCAAAATGTTGCGGATGGGTCTCGATCGCTTCGCGCAGCAGGCCTTTGCCTGTCTCCACGTCGCCTTGTTTGATCGCTGACAGGGCCATCGTGTGCAGCAATTGCGCACGCTCTGTCTGGTCCATCGGGACGACGGGCAGGTTGTAGTTGCGCTGTGCGCCGCGCGCCAGAACGAGGTTGTTCTTGGCGGTGAACAGCGTGCCATCCTGTGTGACCGCACTGGTAAAGAGCCGTTCAGCGTCTTTGTAGTCGCCCCGCGTCAACTTGGAGTAGCCCCAGTTGTTGAGCACGGGTGCGGGCGAAGTCGTCAGGCCTACGGCGATCTCATAAAAACTGTCTGCCTTCTGCCACTGTTGTTTGCTGTCGGCGATGATGGCTTCCAGGCGGTAGCGGGCAAATGTCTCATGCGTAGGCGGAATGGCAGTAAGCGTCTTTTCGGCTGTGGCCCAGTCGCCCGAACGGATCAGCGCATCGGCCAACTCAACGCGGTCGTCGTTGGTGGCATCGGGCAGGGCGACGGTGCGTTGCCAAGCTACCGCGCCTTCGTCGTTGCGTTTGGCGCGGATCAGCGATTGCGCAAGGCCGCGGTTGAATTCGACGTTTTGCGGCTGTTCTTTGACGATGCGCTGGAAATAGGTGACAGCCTCGTTCGGGTCAGCCACCGTCAGCATGACATCATTGAGATTTGCATCATCGATCACGTTTACGTCCTGAAAGGCACGCTGGACGGTTTCCTCCCCGCTCTTCTCGGTGCAGGCTGAGATGATCGATGCCCCCATCAAAAGGGCGCTCAAAACGGAGATGTGGCGCATGTTTGCGTCCTTTACTGCTTCTGCCTCATGCGGTGCCCCTGCAAGGGATATGTCGTGCCATGCCTATTTTTAGGTCACAGCCCCGAGCGGATCAGGTAGTCAGCCGATCCACGGCGCACCAGTTTATACTCTTCCATGCTATCCGAAGACGCACCGGAGTTCTCTGTTTTTTCGAGTGCCAATCGCAAATTGTCGCGAATTGAGACACTTTCGCCATTGTCGAGGGCAAAAGCCTTTCGAAATATCTGTGTCGCGTCGGCATTTTTGCCACGTTCCATCAGAACGACGCCCAAATTGTTCCAGATTTCAGGCTGGCCTTCGTCCTTTTCGAGGGCGCGGCGCAGCAAGGTTTCTGCCTGACCGAGCCGACCCAGCCCCAGATTGGCGGTGCCTAGACCGGACAGGATTTCGGCATCCACCGTGCCACGGTCGATCGCCGCGCGGTTGAAGGAGCGGATGGCAAGCTCGTACTGGCCCGCCGCCACCAGACGGTGGCCTGTATCCAGATTGTCCGCGCCATCGCTGCGCAGATCGACGCCGGGCGCGTCCAGACCATTGGACGCTTTTGATGAGCCAAAGCCGCCTGCAGAACAGGCGGCCAAAGCGAGTGGAAGGATCAACAGGGTCAGAAAACGCCCCGGTCTTGATTTCATTACTGGCCTCCGGGACCACCCATTTCGCCCATTTTCGTAATGCCAAGAACCGAAGGACCAACAAGGATGATCAGCAGCGGTGGCACGGTGAACATCATTGTGGCGAGTGTCATCTTGGTTGGCAACTTGTTTGCGGCTTCTTCAGCTTTCATCACGCGTTTGTCCCGCATTTCGGCGGCGTAGACACGCAGCGCATCGGCGATGGAGGTACCAAAGGCGGCCGATTGGACCAGCACCGTCACAAAGGAGGAGACGTCCTGCACGCCACAGCGCGTACCCATGTCATTGAGAACGGAGATCTTGTCCTTACCCGCCTTCATTTCCTGCGCAACCACTTCGAATTCATCGGCAAGTGCCGCATAGGAGGCGCGCAATTCGCGGGCGACGCGGACAATACACTGGTCTAGGGACTGGCCCGCTTCCACGCAGACCAGCATCATGTCGAGCGCATCGGGAAAGCCGCTCTCGATTTCTTCCTTGCGCATCGCGACGCGGCGGGTGACCCAGTATTTCGGCAACCAGTAGCCGACAGCGCCGGGGCCGAGCGTCCACATGATGGTTTTCTGCGTGCCCATGTCGGCCTCGACAATCACGTTGGTGTAAATGACGCCGATCAACAGACCCAGCAGGCCCAGCGACATCTGGGCAAAGTAGAACACGCGGACCGCATCGCGCGACTGATAGCCAGCCTGCCGCAATTCCAGCTGCTTCTGGCTCAACTCATCGTTGTCCGCAGGTTCGAGGAACGTCGCGAACTTCTGAAGCTGGGCGTTGCCCTCTTTCTGGCGCAGGGTTGTCTGGACCTGTGGGCCATTGCGCGGGCTTGACTGCTCGCGCTTGAGTTTGTCCAGTGGATCTTCGGGCTGGTTCATCATCATGACGACTGTTGCGATCACCAGAAGGATGCCCGCAACGCCGAGGATGATGATCAACCCGAACGGGCCCATGACCTCGCCTATGGCTGTGTTGAGATTACCGAGCATACCTGCCCCCTAGACTTTGATGTTTGTGAGCACGCGCATCACAAGAAGGTTGATGCCGAGAAAAATCGCGACAAAGAAACAGGCGGGAATGAAATAAGGTGTTTCCTTGACCTCGTCATAGTAGCCGGGCTTGGCCACGTTGATGACGATCAGTGCGCCTACGGGAAAGCCTGAAAGAAACTTGCCGGACCATTTCGCCTCTGCCGTGATGGCCTTGACCTTGCGGAATAGGCGGAAGCGGGCGCGAATAACTTTGGCGAGACCAGCAAGGATCTCGGCGAGGTTGCCGCCCGACTGCTGCTGGATCGTCACGGCAACAGCGAGAAAGCGCATGTCCTGCATGTCCAGACGCTCCGCCATATCCTTGAGCGCCTCTCCGATGTCGCGGCCATAGGCGGCTTCGTCCGCGATCACACCGAATTCGGAGGCCAGAGGATCCTGGATCTCGCGCGAGACGATGGAGACCGCGTTCACGAAGGGGTGGCCTACACGCAGCGAGCGTACCATCAGCTCGACGGCATCTGGCAGTTGTTCCTCGATCAGGCTCATGCGTTTGTTGGCCTTCATGGACACCCACATGAACACTCCGCCGATACCCATACCGATGGACATTGCAACGCGCACAGAGACTTCGGTGGCCGTGCCGATGGTCAGCGCCAGAAAGATGAAAACCGACAGACCGCCCATGATCATGATCAGCTGCTGCGGGGTAAAGGCAATCGCGGCCTTCTGCGCCTTTTCGGCCAGCAGTGAATAGAGCGGGATGGTCCGCGCCTTCATGTGCTGCTGCATTTCCTTACGCAGCTTGTCCAGAACCTCTTCGCGGCGCTTGCCCTTTTCCAGCATCTCCAGCCGTCGGTTGACGCGGCTGTTGAGCGAGATGGACTTGCCGAAGGCGACCAGATACAGGCCCTCGACCAACACGAGAACGGCAATAAAAATCAGACCGTAAATAATTGGTTCTGCACTCATGGTTCTAGTCCTTCTTGCCCGCGAGGGGCGTAGTGGAGTGGTCGTTGGTTTATTGCGCCGCGACCGGTTCGTAGATGGAGGCCGGCAGATCGTAGCCCCACATGCGGAACCGTTCCGCATAGTGGCTGCGCACGCCGGTGGCTGTGAAATGGCCGATGATCTTGTTCTCGGGTGTGAGGCCCACGCGCTGGTAGCGGAAGATTTCCTGCATGGAGATCACGTCCCCCTCCATCCCCGTGATCTCGGTGATCGAGGTCATGCGGCGGCTGCCGTCTTGCAGACGGGAGGCCTGCACAATCAGGTTCACAGCGCTGGAAATCTGGCTGCGCACTGCCTTGAGCGGCATTTCGATACCGGCCATGGCGATCATGTTTTCCAGACGCGATACACCGTCCCGAGCAGAGTTCGCGTGGATCGTCGTCATGGAGCCGTCATGGCCGGTGTTCATGGCCTGAAGCATGTCGATCACTTCCTCGCCACGAGTCTCGCCTACGATGATACGGTCGGGTCGCATCCGCAGGGCGTTTTTCAGACAGTCGCGCGGGGATACCTCGCCTTTGCCTTCCACGTTGGGCGGACGGGATTCCATCCGGCCCACATGGGTCTGTTGGAGTTGCAGTTCCGCCGTATCCTCGATGGTCAGGATGCGTTCGGCGTTGTCGATGAAGCTGCTGAGCGCGTTGAGCGTGGTGGTCTTGCCCGAGCCCGTACCGCCCGACACGATGATGTTGAGGCGAGTGGCCACGGCGGCTTGCAAATAGGCAGCCATTTCCTCGGTGAACGCGCCGAACTGCACCAGATCGTCGATCCCGAGCTTGTCCTTTTTGAACTTGCGGATCGACACAAGGCTGCCGTCCACCGCGACGGGGGGGACCATGGCGTTAAAGCGCGAGCCGTCTTTGAGGCGGGCGTCAACATAGGGGTTTGATTCGTCCACGCGGCGGCCCACGGCCGACACGATTTTGTCGATGATGCGCAGAAGGTGGCGCTCGTCTTTGAAGGTCACATCCGTCAGCTCGAGCTTGCCCGCCCGTTCCACAAAGATCTGCTGCGGGCCGTTGACGAGGATATCGTTGACGCTTTCATCTTTCAGCAAAGTCTCGAGCGGGCCGAGGCCGGTCACCTCGTCATACAGCTCGGAGGTGAGCGTCATGCGGTCTTCACGGCCCAGGACGATGGATTTTTCGCCCAGAAACTCTGCTGCGATGGCGTTGATCTCCGCGCGCAGGTCGGCTTCGGTTGCATGCTCGAGCGCTGCAAGGTTCAGGCTGTCCAGAAGTACGCGGTGCAGTTCGAGCTTGATGTCGCCCATACGCTGCTTGCGCTTGACCTCCTTGTCGACAGGGGCCACGGCGGCGGGCTGGGCTGCGCGACGCATCGAGACGGTGGTTGTGGCTTTGACGGGCGCTACAGGCGCCACCTGTGCAACTGGTGGCGGGGCTGGTTCCGCTTTTTTATACTTTGAAAACATCTAGGTGTTCTTTCTTTGCTCGGTACTCAGGCAGCTGCAGCGTCAGTGTCGCGCAGGGAGTGGATAGAGGCCGCCAATTTGGCGATTTCCTTGCGCAGCGGGCTTTTGGGCGCGGAGGCGGACAGCGGCATGCCATGGTCGTTCGCTTGCGTGATCGGTTTGCCGCCATCGGGCAATTGTAAGTCAATGCTGATGTCCAGGCTCTCGGCCATACGCTTGACGCGGCTCTTCGCGCTGATGTCGGTGAACTTGGGCGCGCGGTTCAGCACATAGCGTAGCTTCTCGACCGGCAGCTCTTCGGACTGTAAGGCGCGTTTGAAACGCAGCATGTTCTGGGCCGAACGCATGTCCAGCTCGAACATGGCAAAATATATATGTGCCGCACTCAGAACCCGTTCGGACCATTGCACCAGCGTTGAGGGCATGTCGATCACGACATAGTCGAACTGGTTGCGCGCCATGTTGAGCACGCGGTCAACGTCCTCGGACGTGATCAGATCTAGCGGCAGCATATCGGTAGGCGCGGTTAACACCTGCAATTTGCCTTCATAACCGGTCAGCGCCTGGCTGAAGATTTCCTCGTCCATGCTCTCAGTTTCGGACAACATCTGATACACCACCTCGCGGCGGGGCAGGTCCAGATACGTGGAGGCCGAGCCGTATTGCAGGTCCAGATCCAGCAGGCAGACCGATGGTGCATCCGTTTTGGAGACGTTTGCCAGCTCCCACGCCAGGTTCACAGCCATGGTGGTGGCACCTGTGCCGCCCGCCAGCCCGTGTACTACAATCACCGCGCCGTCCTTTTGCGCACCTGCGCTCAGCTTGGCTGTGCTTTCAGCGGCAGCGGGAGCAGGGGAGGGTGTGCGAATCCTCTCGATTGCGTTCGCCAGCTCGCCCTCGGGGAGGGGGTAAGGGATGAATTCGTCCGCACCTTGTCGCAGCAAGGAAAGCAGCGCCGCAGGCGCCACATCGTCAGCGATCAGGATCACCTTAATGCCGTGCTGTTTGGCATGGGCGATGATTTGCGCAACAAGTGGCAGATCTTCCTCGTCGGCATCATCCATTGCCAGGGCGATAAATTCCATTTCCTTGGCTTCGGGCTGTTCGATGAATGCGATTGCCTCGTTAAAGCCCAGATCGCCCCAGCTTTCGCCTAGAGCGCTTTCCATGTCCTCAATCAAGAGGTCGAAGTTCTGCACATCGCGGCTGACAGTGCAGGCGAGGATTTTGTCCTGCAGGGGTTGTGGCATCACGCTGCTCATAGCCTTCATTCCTTTTCTTCCAGAGGGCCGGATTGGCAAACGCATCCGTGGACGCGGAGCCGGACAGACCCCCTCCCGGACTTTTGCCCGGTCAAAGTTTTCTCGTTGAAGGATTCATGTCAGCGAAGTTGGGCGAGATTGGGGCCGAAAAGCTGCGATTGTTAGGTATGTTGAAACGATCGTATGTGTCTGGACGGATCTGTCTGCGGGGCCTTGGGGCCAGGACGCAAAAAAACTGCCCCGTTGGGGCAGGTTTATGTTCTAGCTAGATAAAAGCGTGTATTTTGCTGATCAGAGCGTAGGGGCAGCTGTGGCACTTGCCACATAGTCCCGATAGATGATCTGCGCGTATTTGCCATCCATCACGGTGGGGTGACGCTGCACAAAACCGCTCACTTCAGTGACGGTGCGGCGGTTGCGCCGCTCGCGGCCATCAGTCACGACCAAGGGTTGCGTTTCACCAAAGGAAACAATGGCTTCCAGACGGCTGCGGCTTATTCCCTGCGAGGTGAGGTAAGCGACAACCGCATTCGCACGTTGCTGGCCCAATGCCTTGTTCGAGCGGTTGGAGCCGACGGCGTCCGTATGCCCGTAGACGCGGAAACGGATTTCGGGAAACTGACGGATCCAGCCCGCCTGATTGCGCAAGATTGCCTGCGCCCTGGCGTCCAGCTGCGACGAGCCGAACTCGAAATTCACTGTGCTGTCGACTTCGTTGGAGAACCGCTTTGCCAGATCGAATGTATACTGACGTTCGCCAGTCATAACGAGCCGGTTGTTCAGCGTCGGTTCGCCGAAGTTGCCGATGTCCACCAAAGACCCCGCTTCGGAATAGAACTGGGTGTAAACCGGATCGGAGCTGGTGGCGGAACATGCCGAAATGCCCATCGCTGCTGCCAGCAGGCTGCTTGTGATCATGTGGCGTTTGGTCATGCTTTGCATCGTATTAATCCAGTACATAACCATATGAGCCGGTAAAGTCCTGTTTGGCAACCTCCCCGGCTGCACCCTTATTGGGAGTGCGTGTGCCCGCAGCGGTTCTGCCGAAGAGGAACAGATCCTGTTCTGTCGGCGGTTTGATCCGGTCGGTGGGGAGGGCCAGCGCTTCGCCGCGTGTCGGAGTGACCAGATGCGCGGTAATAATGATCACCAGCTCGGTCTGGCTGCGCTGGTAGCTGGCAGAGCGGAAGAGGGCGCCCAACACAGGCACATCCCCGATCCATGGCAGCTGTGAGGAACTGTCGGTAAAGTCATCTTGCAACAGCCCAGCAATGGCAAAGCTCTCGCCGTCGCGCATCTCGACTGTTGTGGAGGTTTCGCGACGTGAGAAGGCCGCAATGGTTAATCCGTCCACTGCGATGCCATTGGCTGTATCAATAGCGGAAACAGCAGCTTTCAATTCAAGGTTGATCAGATCCTTGTCCACGACCCGTGGAATGAAGCCGAGTTCGACGCCAAACGGCTTGAACTGGATTGTTGTCCCGTCCTTGGTTCTCACGGGGATTGGGTATTCGCCACCGGCAAGGAATTTTGCTTCCTGACCTGACAACGCCACAAGGTTAGGCTCGGCCAGAAAACGCACAACGCCTTTTTGTTCAAGTGCTTCCAGAAGGATACCCACCTGGGTCGATCCCGCGTTGAAGCCGAACAGGATTGCGCCCGAGTTTGAATTCCCGGACGGTAGTGTCCCTGCGATGGCGTCGCTGCTGCTGCTGACCAATCCGCCCGTACCGGCCCGCACGCCCAGATCACTGCCGATCCCGCCGCTGAGTGCCAGAGACGAGCTGAGTGATTTTGAGACCGAGCGCTGCATTTCGGCAAACCGCACCTTCAGCATGACCTGCTGAATGCCGCCCACGCTCATCAGGTTGGACACACGCTCAGGGGCGTAACGTTCTGCCAACTCCAATGCGCGATCCAGCTTCTGGATGGAGGTCACGACCCCGGACAGCACGATCCCGTCATTGGCCGAGCGGACTTCGATCCGTTCGCCGGGCAGGATCTGCTTCAGGCGTTCCTTGAATTCCGACAAATCGGGGGTGACCTGCACCTCCACATTGGTAATCAGACGGCCGGACGCATCGAACAGCGTCAGCGTCGTTGTGCCCGGCGATTTGCCCAGCACATAAATGGTACGGTCCGACAGCGAGGACAAATCCGCAATGCCGGGGTTTGCGATGCTCAACTCTGCAAAGGGGGTATCGCTTTCCACCACGACGGCACGGTTCAGCGGCACTTGCAGTCTGGTGCTGGTGCCACTTTTGACGACGCGCAAATTATCGGCAAGAACCGCAGAAGGTGCAGTCACCGCATAAGTGGATACGCTGAGCGTCAGACCAACAAGGGCCGCTCGAATAAATCTATCGATTTTCATGTGACCTGCCTTTTTGATCACGCCTCAAAATAGGGTCTTTTTGCCCGTCGTTTGAATAACTGTGATCCAATTCAAAATTTATTGCAAGAATCAATGCTCTCCGAAGGGTTTTTGCTGTGGATAAATGGCAACATGGCCACAAATCGAAACGCCGCCCCAAGATGGAGCGGCGTTGGAGCCGGTATTGTCTACGGTATTCGAACGCGCTGCTGGACCTTAATTTGTGCAGGGGATTGGCAGGTTTACAACCTCTGCGCCGCGGCGTGTGCGGATGGTACAAACCTTTTCCTGCTCTGCCTGTGGCGCTTCCACAGCTGCGGTGATGCCCAGCAAATCATTCTGGTTTATCTCGATGTCACGCGCGCTTTCGATTGTATCGCCTACGCCGACCAGAGACAGGGACAGGCGGCCGGTGGTTTGCGCCAGCGCCAGGCCCGCAACCTGATCCGGGCTTACCGCAACGGTCACGGTCCGCGCAATTTGCGCCCCCTCGACATCGCCGGAGCTTTGGTCAACCGCGATCAGCGGGATGGTGGCCTCGATCAGCTTGGTCACTTCGTTGCGGTTGTTGCCGCTGCCGACAGTGCCGGTCCAGTATACGTCGACACGGTCACCCGGACGCAGGAAGCCAGACACACCGGATGAAACGTCTACCTTGATCGCAAAAGCGCGCATGCCCGGTTCAAGACGCGAGGTCAGGCCGGCATCTTCACCTGGTTGGGTGACTTTCACCGCCAGCAGGGCTTCGTCTTTTTCGATCGGACGCAGCACGATACGGGGCTGGTCATTGTTCTCGGGGAAGATCACGGCGAGGTCGTCGAAATGACCCTCGGGCAGTGCCGCGACGGGGAAGGCTACTTCCCGCACGTCTTTCTTGCCCAGCTTTTCACCGTACTTCAGCGCACGGGTCACGACAAAGATATTCTTGGTGGGCACAATCAGCGCTTTCGCCGCGTTTGCCTGTTCGAGCCGGGCCTGATATTGGCCGATCTGACCCTTTGCGAGATACACCGCGCCGCCGGCCAACGCGATACCGACCAGCAGCACGAGTCCAAAAATCATACGCATTTCGTGTTCCTCTTCTTTAAAGTTGTCTCGGTTTGCTGTGACAATAAATTTGTCGGCTGAACGCGATAAGAGACGCTTGTGTCAGCCACGCCCGAGGGCCGTGCACAGCTTAGTCCAGACCGTTCCGCAAATCTTCGAGTGGTGTTTCAACCAGAAAATTGCCTACTGACGATGCCATGGCGTCGCTGCCCTGTTGAATGGAAGCATACGCAGCGATCGTAACTAGTATGATTGCAGCAGTCAGAACGACCCAATCAACAGTTACCGCGCCGTCTTCGTCGAAACAGAATTCCTTCAACAGTTGGACCATAGTATCTCTCATTTGCTATAAACCGGATGTATTTCGGCAGGAGAATGTTGAAGAGGCTGCATTCCATGCAGAACGCAGCCTCCGTAGTAGCAAAACCAACTCAAACGGTTGCTATTAGTCCAGAGCAACTGCCGCTTGTGTGCCGAAGTCCGCGGCGCCAACGGTCTGGCCGTTCAGGAAGCCACCGGTGTTCGCTGTCATCGCTTCTGCACCACCCTGGATGGAGCTGTAGGCAGCAATCGCCAGGCCAACAACCGCGGCTGTCAGAACAACCCAGTCAACTGTTACGGCGCCGTCTTCGTCATTGCGGAAGTTTTTTACGAATTTCATCATGATAGTATCCCTCCAAAGGATTTTAAGGTTTTTCAAGTTTCCAACCTTGCCTTACTGTCTGGCCCGCTCTCATTCAGGCCTGTTCGACTTGGTATGAGCTTATATAGCTGCATGATTGGGGCATGAATTTGACGGTAAATACGGCATTTTCATTTTGACCCCTCAAATTTTCATAAATTTACACAAGCACATGTAATCAAAAGAATTTATATGAAGTTTTTCTTCCAGCAATTTGATGGATGCGGCCCAAACACCCCAATTATGGCGAAATCGCCATGTTCAGCTGCCCCAGTTACTGGATTTGAGCCGCTTTTTGGGTGATGCTAGCCCTAAAAAAGCAGTCATAAAACGAGAGCAGGCAGCATGAAACGCAATTTTCTACCGCTGGCACTGGGTGCCGTGCTGGCCTTTTTGCCGTTGGGCGGGCCATTGGCAGCAGATTCTCCCAAACCTTTTCCTGATTTTCAGCCGAAGTTCGTGAAACCGCCAAAATCGGGCGAGAAAAAGCGCGTGAATGTGCAGATCAACCGCCCCGCGCCCAATGTAACCCCGGCGCCTGCGGTCGTGGCAGAGCCGTCGGGTGCAATCGCGCGGCCAAATGCAGGGCGGTATGACTGGTTCTGGGACAAGATATCGCCCGAGGCGGCGCAATCGGGGCCGGGGCGGCTGGAACTGGCGATGAATACGCTCTCTGCCTCCAATACCCGCGTTCCTGCCCCCCGCCTGCAACAGATGCAGGATCTGGCCAAGATCCACGGGGTTGATATCCTGACCTCAACCATCGGGACCAAAGTGTCGCCCGCGCTGGCGCTGGCTGTGATGTCGGTGGAATCTTCGGGGCGTGTGGATGCTGTCAGCAGTGCGGGCGCGCAGGGGTTGATGCAGCTGATGCCCGATACCGCCAGCCGCTTTGGCGTGATTGACAGCACGGTGCCCAAGCAGAACATCGCAGGCGGGATCAAATATCTGGACTGGTTGATGGGCGAGTTTGCCAGTGATCCGATTCTGGTGCTCGCGGGTTATAACGCGGGCGAGGGATCGGTGCGGAAACACGCAGGCGTGCCGCCCTTTGCCGAAACCCGTGACTACGTGCCAAAGGTGCTGGCAGCGTTTCAGGTGGCCAAGGGGTTATGTAAAACGCCGCCCGAGCTGATCTCGGACGGCTGTGTGTTCAATTTGATGAACTGATCAGACCAGCGTGGCTTCGGTCGCTGCGCGCAGCTCTTCTTCTGTGACGCCTTCTGCACATTCGACAATGCGCAATCCGCCCTCGACCACGTCGAGTACGCCGAGGTTGGTAATGATGCGGTCCACCACGCCTGCGCCGGTAAGGGGCAGGGTGCATTCTTTCAGCACTTTGCTTTCACCGTGCTTGTTGGCGTGATCCATCACGACGATCACGCGGCCCACACCGGCCACCAGATCCATTGCACCACCCATGCCCTTGACCAGCTTGCCCGGGATCATCCAGTTCGCCAGATCGCCGGTTTCGGAAACTTCCATTGCACCCAGAATCGCCGCAGCAATCTTGCCGCCCCGGATCATGCCGAAGGAGGTGGCACTGTCGAAATAGGCTGTGCGGTTCAGCTCGGTGATGGTTTGCTTGCCCGCGTTGATCAGGTCCGCGTCCTCATCACCCTCGAACGGGAAGGGGCCCATGCCCAGCATGCCGTTTTCCGATTGCAGGGTGATGTCCTTGTCACCGACATAGTTTGCCACCAGCGTCGGAATCCCGATGCCGAGGTTCACATACATGCCGTCTTCCAGCTCAAGTGCGGCGCGTGCCGCCATTTGGTTGCGATCCCACATGATTATGCTCCCTCTCTCTGGCGCACGGTGCGCTGTTCAATACGTTTTTCGTGCGCGCCTTGAATGATGCGGTGCACATAGATGCCGGGCAGGTGGATGTGATCGGGGTCAAGGCTGCCTGTCGGTACAATCTCTTCGACCTCGACAATGCAGACTTTGCCGCACATGGCCGCAGGCGGGTTGAAGTTGCGCGCGGTCTTGCGGAAAATCAGGTTGCCGGTCTCGTCCGCTTTCCAAGCTTTCACGATCGCAAGGTCGGCAAAGATACCCTCTTCTAGGATGTAATCCTGACCGTTCCAGTTCTTCACATCCTTGCCTTCGGCAATCACGGTGCCCACGCCGGTTTTGGTGTAGAAACCGGGGATGCCCGCGCCGCCTGCGCGCATCCGCTCGGCCAATGTGCCCTGGGGGGTGAATTCCAGCTCCAGCTCGCCGCTGAGATACTGGCGCATGAATTCCGCGTTCTCGCCCACATAGGACGAGATCATCTTCTTCACCTGTTTGGTCTGTAGCAGGATGCCGATGCCGAAATCATCCACGCCTGCATTGTTGGACGCAAACGTCAGATCCTTGGCACCGTTTTCCTTGATCGCCTGCAACAGAAGTTCTGGAATGCCGCACAGGCCAAAGCCGCCCGAGGCGATCAGCATGCCGTCCGCCAGCACACCTTCCAGCGCTGCGGCAGCGTTTGGGTAAATCTTCTTCATCTCGTCATGCTCCCCTTGATCCGTGAAGTGGTCGCAGGAGTTGTGACGTGGGGGCAGGGTGCTGTCAATGAGACGCTGCACCGCGGCATTGCTGTTTTGCCACGGTGCGTGAGGTGCAGATCAGAACAGGCGGACCTGAGTGCCGACTTCGGCCATGGCGAACAACTCTTCGATCTTTTCGTTGTACAGGCCAATACACCCGTCCGAGGATTGCCGCCCGATCTTGCGCGTGTCGTGGGTGCCGTGGATCAAATAGGCAGGCCAGGACAAATACATCGCATGCGTGCCCAGCGGGTTGCCGGGGCCGGGAGGCATGTATTTGAGGGTCGGATCGCGCTCCATCATCGACTGTGTCGGGGTCCAGTCAGGGCCCACGCGTTTGCGCACAATTTCGGTGTATCCGCGTTTTGTCAGCTCGTCCGTACGCGGCACCGAAGTGGGGTAAATATTGTAGGTCTGTCCGTCCCCGCTCCAGTAATGCAGTGCGCGTGAGGTGATATCGGCGACGATTGCCCCTTTGCCCAGTGTGTCAAAGTGGTCCTCCCACCGCTGCGGCGTGAAGCTCATGATGTTGCGACGGGTCAGCACGGTCACTGGCCCATCCTGGGCGCGGACGATGGATGGTGCTGCAAGGGCGGCACCTGCGCCAAGGATCATCGAGCGGCGCGAAAGTTTCGGATGTGTCATTGTCTGCTCTCTCGGTTCTGTTTCCGGCTAGTTACCAGATCACGACCCTGTATCAAGCTGAGGAAGGTGGCTATGACGGCAATGTGAGATGCGCGTGAGCGGTGGGTTCGATCATTCCTCTTTCGTGGCCGAAGCCTTTTTGGCGGCTGGCTTTTTGGCAGGCGCTTTTTTCTTCGCAGCGGGCTTTTTGGCTGCTGGCGTCTTCTTGGGGGCGGCCTTTTTCGCTGCGGGCTTTTTCTTGGCCGCAGGCTTCTTCTTGCCGGCTTTCTCCGCCCGCTCGTCAATCAGATGTACGGCCTGCGCCATGGTGATTTCTTCGGGGTCTACTGTGTCGGGAATGGTCGCGTTGATCTTTTCCCACTTCACGTAGGGGCCGTATTTCCCTTTCATCACGTTGACAGGGCCGCCCGCCTCAGGGTGCTCGCCCAGCTCACGCAGGGGGGCCGCCGCCTTGCCGCGCGCCCCGCGCGAAGCGACTTTTTCAGCCAGCAGCTGCACCGCGCGGTTCATGCCGACGGTGAATACCTCGTCGATGCCTTCAAGGTTGGCGTTCGTACCACCCCGATCGGACGTGCTGGGCGCATGTTTGAGATAGGGACCATAGCGGCCGATATTGGCCCAGACCATGATGCCATCCTCCGGATGCGGCCCGATCTCGCGCGGAAGTGACAGCAGCATAAGCGCACGTTCCAGCTCCAACTCCTCCGGCTCCCAATCCTTCGGGATCGACTGGCGCGGCGGTTTTTTATTCTCGTCCGTTACCTCGCCGCGCTGCACATAGGGACCGAAACGGCCCTTGAACACGCGGATGTCGTCGCCCTGATCCTGCCCAAGCAACTTGCCTTCGGGCGGGATTGCGGAGGCTTCGGCCTCGGGGTTTGGCGGACCGAAGGGACGGGTATAGCGACATTCGGGGTAGTTCGAGCAGCCGATGAACGCACCGCCCGACCGTGCGGTGCGCATGCTGAGACGGCCCAATCCGCAGTTGGGACACAGGCGCGGATCGCTGCCGTCTTCCTTGGCTGGAAAAAGGTGCGGCGCCAGCACATCGTTGATTTTCTCCAGCACCTCGGTAATCCGCAGCTCGGATGTCTCGGCAATCGCGGCAGAGAAATCGCGCCAGAAGCGGTCCAGCACTTTCTTGTACTCGGCGTCGCCGGCGCTGACCTTGTCCAGCTGGTCTTCCAGATCGGCCGTGAAGTCATAGCCGATGTAGCGCTTGAAATAATTCTCGAGGAAGGCGGTAACCAGACGGCCCTTGTCCTCCGGGATCAGGCGCTGGCCCTCGCGGCGCACGTAACCGCGGTCCTGAATGGTGGTCACGATGCTGGCGTAAGTGGAGGGGCGGCCAATGCCCAACTCTTCCATGCGCTTGACCAGCGTCGCTTCGGTATAACGCGGGGGCGGCTGGGTGAAGTGCTGGCCCCCCAAAACTGCATCCTTTTCGGCCAGCAGCGCGCCTGACTTGCGCTTCATGCCGCTCTGGCCTGTGTCGCCTGTATCGATCAGATCGCCATCTGTGACCCCTGCGGCCTTGGCGAAATCCTCGGCATAGCGCGCGGCGGCGCATTTTTTCAGTGCATCACCTTCGCTGATTTGGGGCAGGCGTTTTTCATCATCGTCAGCCACGTCGTCGCGGCCTTCTTCGTAGACTTTCAAAAAGCCGTCAAACAGCACCACCTGACCAGTGGCACGCAACACAACCTGCTTGTCAGCGGAAGACACATCGACGGTTGTGCGTTCCAGACGTGCGCTCTCCATCTGGCAGGCCAGCGTGCGCTTCCAGATCAGATCATAGAGCTTGCGCTGATCACCATCCATCAGCTTGAGCGCGTCCGCGTCCTTGGACATTTCTGTCGGGCGGATACATTCGTGGGCTTCCTGCGCGTTCTTGGCTTTGTTCTTGTAGACGCGCGGGCTGGCGGGAATGTATTTATCGCCGTAGCGGTCCACGATTGCATCGCGGGCCATTTGCACCGCTTCCGGCGCCATGTCGATGCCATCCGTCCGCATGTAGGTGATGTGGCCGGCTTCATACAGGCGCTGGGCCGTGCTCATGGTCTGGCGCGCGCCCATGCCGAACTTGCGGCTGGCCTCCTGTTGCAGTGTCGACGTCATGAAGGGCGCGGAAGGGTTGCGCGAGGCGGGTTTTGCCTCGACGCTCGCCACTTTCAGATCGCGGCTGGAGACGGCCTGGACTGCCATTTCAGCCTTCGTCGCGTCGCCCAGATCGAATTTATCCAGCTTCTTGCCCGCAAGCTCGGTCAGGCGTACCTCGAACTCCTGACCCGAGGGCGTTGAGACAAGGGCACGCACGCTCCAGTATTCACGAGGGCGGAAGGCTTCGATTTCCATCTCGCGCTCGACGATCAGGCGCAGGGTGACCGATTGCACACGGCCCGCTGATTTGGCACCGGGCAGTTTGCGCCATAGAACTGGCGACAGGTTGAAACCCACCAGATAATCCAGCGCGCGGCGGGCGAGGTATGCCTCGACCAGTGGCATGTCCACCTGGCGGGGGTTTTTCATCGCCTCCGTCACAGCCGCTTTGGTGATCGCGTTGAAGACAACACGGCTGACAGGCGTGTCTTTCTTGATTGACTTGCGCTGGGTCAGGGCCTCTTGCAGGTGCCAGCTGATCGCCTCGCCTTCGCGGTCAGGGTCAGTCGCGAGGATCAGTTCATTGTCAAGCTTGAGCGCGTCGGCGATGGCCTTCATGTGCTTTTTGGAGCCGCTGTCGACTTCCCAAAGCATCTCGAAATCGTTTTCCGTGTCGACCGACCCGTCTTTGGGCGGCAGGTCACGTACGTGGCCATAAGACGCGAGGACGGTGAAGTTATCGCCGAGATATTTGTTGATCGTCTTGGCCTTGGCGGGAGATTCGACAACGACTACTGGCATATAACAAAGGTCCTTCGGGGGCGGTTTAGCGGCGTCTATGGCCTTTGACATGTGGGATGCAAGGGGTCTTTGTCAATGCAGCGCGCAGAGGCGCCGCGGCAAGACCGATAGGAAAAGGCCTTAAAGTTTGGCCTTTTTGCCTGTTGTGCGAAGCCTCAGACGGGGCGTGAGAGCAACCCGCCTGCGCTGCGCATGACTTTGCCGTCCATCTCCAACTCAACTAGAGCGGGAGTGATTTGCGCCGTCGGTACCTGTAGATCTCGGATCAACTGGTCTTCTGCCACCGGGGAAGGTCCAAGACGTTGCAGAATGGACAGGTGCAGACTAGCGGTTTCGCGCAGGCTACGCCGTGGTTTGGGTGTTGCCTGTGCCGTTGCGCGGGAAGCGGGCAGGGGCAAGGGGGGCTGTTCACCGTGCAACGGCCCGAGCGCTTCTATGATGTCAGCGGCATTGCGCACCAGTGTGGCGCCATCGCGGATCAGCATGTTGCCGCCTGCGGCCCGCGCATCGAACGGATGTCCCGGCACGGCCAGCACGTCACGGCCCTGATCAAGTGCATCGCGGGCGGTAATCAGACTGCCGGACTTTGCCGCCGCTTCCACCACCACCGTTGCGCGGGCAAGGCCGGAGATGATCCGGTTGCGGCACGGAAAATGCCGAGCGGTCGGCTGCAAGCCCATCGGCTGCTCCGACAGCCGCAGCCCGCGCGCTGCGATATCGTCGGCAAGGGCGGTGTTCTCGGCAGGATACATCACATCCACACCACCCGCCTGCACGGCGATGGTGCCAAAGGGCAGGGCAGCCGCATGGGCCGCCGCATCAATGCCACGCGCCAAACCCGATACGACGACGAAGCCAGCTTCGCCCAGATCATGGGCCAGAGTGCGGGCCATGCGGGTACCCAGCGAAGAGGCGTTGCGCGCGCCTACAAGTGCAATCATGGGGCGTGCGAGAAGTGCGGCATCGCCCAGCAACCACAGGAAGGGGGGCGCATCGTCCAGCTCACGCAATGCATCGGGGTAGTCCGGATGTTCAATATACAGCAGTTTTGCACCCTGGGCATGGGCCGCGCGCAGCTCCGCGCGCACGA
>TARA_R110002020_G_scaffold254117_2_pt1 | contig 20852 bp, 5 predicted proteins | sample TARA_R110002020 | Tara Oceans TARA_R110002020 (sample SAMEA4396489) | marine metagenome | biome: Westerlies Biome; feature: [MES] marine water layer (ENVO:01000295) within the mesopelagic zone...; material: water (ENVO:00002006), including particulate matter (ENVO:01000060) such...
GTTTCAGCATAAGTAAGTAACTCAGGTCTATTCTTAACGTAATCAGAGAGCTGTCTAACTAACTGTGGTGAGATGTCTGGTATAACATGCCCAGCTTTATCCCATAAATACATTCTCACTGCTGCATCAACATTAAACGCTGTTCCTTCTATCTTTTTATTTAATTTAATATTTTTAGATACTTTTTTTAACTCTTTATATTCCTCAACCATTCTTTGTTTAGTAATAGTTAAGTCTCTTATACCCTCAGCAAATGGATCAAATAAAGATTTTTTAAAGAATCTCATGTCAGCATTTCCTTGTTCTCCTTTTCCTAATAATTTATACATTAAGCCTCTAAAATCCTCAGCTGAAGGTGGTACGAAATAATCAAACCTTCCTTTACCTCTACCCAAAGCTCTAGCTTCAGCAAGAGATATATCTCTACCAGATTCAATTTTTCCTTTAGAACTTCTTTCAAGTATATTATTAAACTCTAAATTCATGCTATTACTAAATCTACCTTTAGCTTGAATCACTTTAGATTTTACATCTATTTGACCTAATGCTTTTTTAACAGCCTCAACATTTTGTATAGCATCATCTACAAAAAAGAAATCGTTATATCCTTTAGAAGCCTTTTCTAACATCCATTTAGCTTTAGCTAACCCAGTGCTATTACCTAAACCTGTTATATTTTCTAGTGGGATATTTAAACCTTGTGATCTTAAGAATTCTCTTATAGGCCCAGCAGATTCAGCTGGTCTAGCAGTAAGTACAAATAAATCTTTTGTTCCATATTTCTTTGCTTTCTCTATAGCATTTTTTAAATACGGGCCCTCAGTACCCTCAACAACTTTATTAAATTCTGAAAAATCAAACTCTCCGTTTCTTTCACTTATTTCTTTTCCCCTTGCAGCAAACTCAGCGGCATCTAATCTAAGTTTTTCATAACTATTAACAAAGTCTTTCATTTTTAAAACCAACTCTTTAGGCATAGGACTTTCCATTGTTAATTTATCTGTCTTAACCTCCATAAATCTATCTCCAAATAAAGTTTTAAATCCAGGCTTGTTTCCTTGTACAGCTTCATGATTCTTTTTAACTATAATATCTAATAAAGACCTTTCTTTTCTAGCTTTATTTCTATTCATAGCTGTCTTTAAAGTAGTCTCAACAAACATCATACTAACATCATATCCCTTGTCTTTAAATTCAGTGACTAACTTTTCCATAACTTTTATTGAACCACCAGTCCCATCAACAACAACCCCTTCAGCGCTACCTTGATACTTCATCATTTTACCTTTAGCTATTTTTCTAGCTTGATGACCTAGTTTGCCTAGCATACTTCTTTGTTCTTTAGTTAGATCTTTCATGCTCTCAGGTAGACCATGATTCTTTTTTAACCATTCTAATGATATATCTGAATTAACTATTTTAAATCCATCTTTTTCTAAACCTAATTTTTTAATAACATTTGATTTACCACTACCAGCTCCTCCAGCCATAAATATAACTTTACGCCCTGGTTTAGGTGTACCACTAGGGTTAGGTACTCTAGTTCTAACGCCTGATTTTGTAAATGCCATAGTGTCGTCAAAATCAAATACAGATGCGCCTCGTACTTTACCACTAATACTATTTCTCTGTGATTGAGCTATAACTTCTGCTAACCTTATATTTCTGTGACCCACTTTAGAATCACTTAGCACTTTTGCCGCTTCAATAGAAACTTTTTCAGTTAGTACATCATTTAAGAACTTACCCTCACCTGGTAAATAAATATTTTTTCCAATACTAGGTTCAAACATATATCTAAACGCTCCTTGTGGGTTATTTCTTCCACCAAGGTTATCTAATTTATTACCCAATTCAACAGGTAATCTTATTTGCTCGTATCCATACCAAAGACTATTAAAGTCTTTTAAAATGTCCCCTCTCATTAGACTACTAGTTACACTAGCGTCAAACCTTGCTCTATCTTTCCCATGCTCTCCCTTAACTTTACCTGTTAAAGCGGCCTTACCAGGAGGCAAATATAAACCCACCCCGGGTGCCAATGCTCTTAACCCTTTAGTAAAATTGCTATTTGCGTACATGTCGACTATAATATGCATTAGAGCTTCTTCACGCGTAGCTTCCTTTTCTTTTGGTTTAGCCATGTCTGTTTTATAATTAACGTAATCTTGTATGCTAGATAAATATGCTTTAGTAAAAGCTTTATTAACCTTTTGAGACCCAGCTTTATAAAGTCGATCAGCTTTTCCAGCTTTTTGCATCTGCGTTGTTGTATTATCTTTTTGTATATCTTCAAAAAGTTTATTAGCACCTTCTTTAGTTTTTACAGTTGATTCAAACAAATCTATTTCACCGTGTTTCTCTTTCAGTTTAGAGTACTCGTTGAAAAGTTTTTCAGTATGAGATGTTAAAAACTCACCTGGTTTTACATCCTTATGCCTACCGCTCACCGCTTCTATGTACTCACCCTTGACCGCATGCTGGGCCTCTAGCGACCAGCCACCGTTAGGACTTCTACCGCTACCCACTTTTAGTAATCCATTTGCAAAAAACCTTTGATGGCCAGGTATTAAATGTCCACCTTTCAATTTACCATCTTTGTAAGTACCCTCTCTAGCTAACACATTTTCAGGAATAAATTTTAATATTTCTTTTACATAATTTTCAAAGTGTTTTTTCATAAACGTTTTATTATACACTTCTTTACCTCCTTTTGTCGTTCTGTATCTGTGAAAATTTCCATGTTTTTCAAATATAACATTTAACAAAGGATCTTTACGTATTATATCTAAGTAACCTTTATTATTAATCTCTGCTGGCGTTCCTTTAGTTCTCGCGTAAGCATCTAAAACTGCTCCTATTTCCGGAAGATCATATTTTAATTGCTCTGGTTTTAAATTTTCTAATGCCCACTTGACGTCAGCTTTAGACATATTTAATCTTTTTCCAGCGTTTTCAAACTTTATATCCCAATTAGAATTATTAGAAAATCTACCAGTGGGGCTTCTATCTATTTGCTTAGCTATTATAACAGCTTCATTACTTAGCTGCTCTAACTCTTGCAATTCTAATATGTCAGATCTCTTTTTAGCAACATCAGGTCTTTGAATAACTTCCATAGTAGCATCAAAAGCTAATTCAACGCCCATTTCCATAGCGAGTTTATCTTTTCTAGTACCCAAAGTTGAAGCGCCAACTTTATATCCTAAAACGTTTTCCATATTTAGTCCTCTAAAGAAAGCTAAAACCCGTTCAGTTCCTGGATATGAATTTTTAGTATGTAGTTGAGGGCCTGACGTTCTACTAACATCTTTAGGTAATAGACCCTCACTAATTAACCTGTCAACTTCTGTTGGTTTTGTTATTCTTTCCGATGTTGTAAGTATTCTGTTCTCTGGCTTTACGTTACGCTCCATTTGAATAAGAGTTTCTTTAGGTAAAGCCTCAAATACAGATTTAAAATGCTCTATTAAAAACTTATCATAGTTCTCTCTAGAACCTATTAGATCTTGTATTGGTTTCTTTAATTCAGTTCTAAATCTTTTTTCTAATTCAGCTTTAAAATCTTTAGTTGTAATTTCTGGTAGTTTTGTTCCAAACGTTTTTATAACAGCTTGACTAATAACGCCCATTGTTTCTTTAGTTAATTTAAGATCTTGTCTTAACTTACTGTATTGAGGTTTTTTAGTATTTAAACTTATATCACCAGTCATATCATAAACGTCTTCAAACTCTCGCGTTTTACCTTCTGTAGTCACCATTGATTTGGTTTCTATTTTAGATTTTTCACCTTTTAAAACATCTCCATATCTTCTAGGCAAAAGAGAATTCATATAAGCCCCAAATGGAACTTCTTTTATTTTTCCTCCTTGTTTTACCATAGGATTCCATGTTCTAGAAAGTTTTATTAATTGTTCTTGATATCCACTTTGAAAGTCCTCAAATGTAACACGGTCCTTTTCTATACCTTCTCCAAACTCCCAAGCTTTCTTAGCTAACGCATTTACTCTAGCTAAATTATTCATAACCAAAGCGTTTTGCACGTCAACAGGTACGTGTTCTTTAGTTACAAAATTTATACCTCTTTCTTTAGCTCTTTCAAAAACTTCAGCTTCTAAGGCCATATTTTTTCTAACAATACCTTCTGTATTTTTGCTAAGACCAAGGTCTTTAACAATAACTGGATCTAACCAAACGGACTCAACTCTCTTTGTTTTACCACCTATCCATCTACCTTGGTTACTTTCTCTACCAACTCCATCAACAGAGGCTTGTCCTTTTTCTCCAACACCCGTTTTAGCTATTTGCTTAACACGCCTTGTTAAACCTACAGCACCCCAAAAACGAGCAAAACGAGTTTGATTAGGTGATTGCATTTCAATAACAGCATTCATAATTTGCTTTGCTGCCTCAGTGCTATTCATCTTACCCATTTCGTACTTGTATGCTTTAGTAAATAATTTAGATACCATTCCTTGAAAAACGTTATTTACCTTTTGATCTAGCGCTACATTTCTTTTAATTTTTCCACTTCTAACAAGATCACCAAATGCTGTTATTTTTTCATCATAATAATCCCTTTCGTTTTTTTCAACTTTCTGCCCTTTCTTTTTTCCATCTTTATGATATTTATAACCTATAAAATTCTTACCGCTAGCATCATGTTTAATTTCAACTTCATATTTATATACTGTCTCTATCTTATCTTCAATTAACTTTCTTTCATTCTCGGATAGTTGTTTCATTAAGGCATCTATTATTTTTTTACCGTCATCAGTAACTCGATACCCACCTTTACCATCTTTTGTTTTATACCTTTTCATTAAATGATTCCATAGAACCATATGTATTAATTCGTGAGTAGCTGAGGATAGTGTTTTATATTTATTCATTCTCTCAGCGTTAATATATATTCTTAACCCATCGCCAGAAATAAAAGCCTCACCGCCAGTGTCTGTCATGTTTTCTTTTTTAAGCATTTCTTTCCATGCTTTTTCAGCGCTGCCCTCTACTATCGTTCCATTTTTATTTCTTTTAACTTCAGCAACATTCCAAACTTCTGTTCCTTCTAGCTTTGTTAATTTTATAGCCCAAGCTTTTTTAATAGCTAATTCTCTTTCAACTCTACTTTGATACTCGGCGTCGAATTGTGCAAAAATACCAGGATTGTCTTTATCTCCTTTTAATTCTTTTTCAAGTTCTGCTATTTTTTCTTTGGCTTTTTTAATATTATTATCAATAATTGTTTTTGTGCTAGCACCTAAAACATTTTTGTTTAAATTATCCTGCCATTTTTCTATCTTGTGTTTTAATTGTTGTTGCTCAAATACAACTTCTAAATATCTAGTTCTAGCTTTAGATTTTTCTTTCCCAAAATACTTTCTCGCTAAATCCATCTGACCCTTCATAGCATAGAACATCCCTGTGACCATAGGAGCATCGGCTACTGTTTTCCCCTCAGCAGCTAAAAACTTTTCAAAATCCATTGGATCTAGCTCATCAATAGTTTGTATAGTTTGAGCGTTTATTGGATCTCTTAAAGCGTTTAATATAGTAACTCTATTTTTTATCCACTTATCATACGTGCCTTCAAACATAGCGTTTTTTTGACTTATAATAAGAAGATTTCTTTCTTTTAAAGATTCTACAGCGTCTATTATTTTTTTCTTTTCTAATTCTAATTTTTTTGACTTTTTATTAGCCTCAGTTTTACTTATCTTACCGTCTCTAAGCTCAGCATTTATTTTTCTTTGTTGGCTTTCAATACCTTTAATTTTTGCATTACCAAACCCTTCAATGTCTGCTTCTTTATAAGTACCATCTTCAAATCCATGCTCTTTCTTCAATCCCAAGTCGTTCGCTTGTTGCTTGGTTCTTTTAGTATGTCTACTAGCGCTTAGTATACCCTTTCTAACAACCTCGAATATATTACCATGCTTACCCTTACCACCAAGCATGGTCATTGTTAAGAACATTCCATACGTATTCATTCTACCTTCTGGAGTAAAAGGGTTTAAATCCTCCCACTCTTGAGCCCATTGTTTATATTCTTCAGAGTTAGGATCTTTTAAATGATCAGGTGCCCAAGGATAATTTTTTAAATTACCAGCTTTTACATCTTTAACAAATTTTTCTGTTATAGAAGAAAATTGTAATAACATTACAGCTGTAGCAGCGCTACCTGTTTTATCTACAAGTTTATTAAAAACAGCTGTGGATACGGGGTTTTTTGGTTTAACAAAAGATTTACCCATATGATCTCTCATTAACATATAACTTTGGCCTCGTGTACTTCTGCCGTGATACTTGTTCATGGCTTTTTGAAAAGTTGGGCTTACAAATTTTCCCCAAATCATACCACCCGTGTACATAGACACTGGAAATTCCCAATTAAGAGTGTATTTACCTGTCTTAGCATCTCTATGTAATGTATGTGCATTTTTAGTATCATGCAACTTTTCTGCAAGAGCCCATTCTGCAGTTATAGCAAGCGCCCCACTGAAGTGATCTATAGTCCCATTAACCCATTTACTTTTAGATATCGTTCTTCCAAGGATTCTTTTTTTAACACCGTGTAACATGGTTTTAGAAAAATTAGATATTTGTGTTGCTGTTTTAACGCCACCAAAGGCGTATCCCCCAAGATTAAAAGTCCTTATTTCAGACATAAGAACAGCTAACGGCGCTGTAATATCAGACGTAGCGTTACCTAGTTTTCTATATTGGCTATGGCCATAAAAAACAGATTGAAACCAATCTCTAGACATAAATTTTTTATTAGAAGGCGTATTTTCAGGATCAGGAGTAATCAACTCCATTTCGTTAAGAAAATCAGCATACATGTTCTGCATCATATTAATGTCAGTGCTAGTACTATATATATCACCAGTATTACCTGCTCTAAAATAAGAGCCCGGACCAACAATATCCCTACCAACAAAAGCATGCGACACGGTATTTAAAGCGTTCTTCCACATAGTTTCTTGGTGTTGCTCTATAGGATCTATATTATAAACAAACGCTTTCATATGTGCTTTGTAAAGAGCTAATTCTTTGTTTATAGCTAAAGCTAAGGGGGAATCTCCAGGCACGTGATGTAAGGTGTTGTTAGGATCAAAGTACCTTTCTGGTTGATAAAGACTGCCACGTATATTAATGCCTTCTAAGATTCTCATTAAGTCTTCTTCTTTTTGACTACCAGTTATTTGATTAAATAAATTACTACCACTAGTTGTGTTATCGTAAATTAAGTCTGTGTTATTTACAGCAAGGCTAACTAAATATTGTAGTCTAGCGTCACTTTTTAATGCAAAATCAAGTAATTGTTCTTTAGGATAATTTATCGCTAAATTTTCAATATATTCTGGATTATCACTAACATTCTTTGGTCTAACAATATAGTCACCATTTTCTTGTATAATAGGCTTACCATCATTACCTATTTTTACAAGTAAGTCCTTTACATTAGAATCAGGGTGATCTTGCCACATGGGCTTGTATTTCCAATTCCCATCATCATCTACCATGTCCGTGATGTTGTATTTATCTACAAACTCATTTAGTTTTTCTAAATTTTCTTCTGTAGGATTTTCTTCATATTCTTCTTTTAAACTAACGTATTTAGGTAAATAATCATTGGGGCTAAATAATTGGAGGTTATTTTTGGGATCCATCATTTCAAATGTTCTCTTTCCATTAAAACCGTTTGGATCATCTGTTTCCTCAAGTGTCCCGTTTTTTAACACTCTAACATTAGGGCCGCCTGCCTTTTCATTTAATTCAACATTATAATCTATTGATTTTTGAAACGAAACTTCACTTTCTGGACCAGCTAATTGTTCTCTTAATTTATTAAAATAATGATATGGTACTTTAAAAGTTTTACCGCTAAAACTATCTGTAAAATTGAAATAACCAGTTTGTTCAACATGGTGAGTGTTAGTAGACATGGTAGTCCATACATCACCATATTTTCTTGTGAATTCTTTATCGATTAATCTTCCTGTAGAGTGTGGTTTAATACCAAATATTTTATCTAGTTCATTATAAAAATTTGCCTGAGCTTGAGAACTTTCTTGAAGCCCTTGCGACGCATTCATTAGCTCTTCATTGTTATATAAGAGTTCAGTTACGTATTTATTAAACTCACCTTTTAAATTTGGATCTAAGTATTGTGCTACATGAAAATTAATAGCATCTATAGCACCCTCATCTAATGGAGCACCTTTAAGTCCATTTTTATTTAATACTTGTCTGAATGGTGGTAAATTACCAACCGTTACTTCTACAACATCTAAACCAGGCCCCATTACATTGATAGGTGAAACATCTTTTACTTTTATAAATCTAGGGTTATTTTTAACTTGAAATTGTTGATTAAGTTGATTTTCAATTATAGGCGCTACAGTTTCAACCAAGTCACCCCCACCGACAGTGTAAGTATCAAATTCATTCCTCTTTATATCAAAATTTTTATAAGACTCAATTATAGCATCGTTTAAATCATTTAGTGTTTCTGGTGACCCTGAAGGATACTGATATTTGTCTAACCCGGAGTCAAACTGTACACCTTGATCTATCGCGTCTTGTAAACTAAACACACCAGGCGTTACACCTCTATCGTCTTTATTTACTTTCTTTTTATACTCTTCCCATATTTTTTCATAATTTAAGGGTTGGTATTCAGGTCTAATTACACTAGCTGCATTTGGGTTAATGGTTGGAATAATATTATCATTCGTCTTAAATACTTCTATACTAGTATACTGCGGCCCTCGTTGATCTGCTAAAGAAACAAATTCTCCTTCACCAGTTACTGTGTTAGTGATATTTTGAAGACCTGACATTGTTTTAGCTGACCAGTGTTCTGGGTAGGTTTTTGTATACCACCTTTCGTAAGGAGATTGTTTAAGACTAAAACCACCTAAATAATAGCCAAGAGTACCTATTTCGTCTTCTGGTATCCCAACATTCTTGTAAGTCCAATCTGTCCACTGCGGAGTAGTTGATAATTTTCTTCCATCATCTAACACAATTTCTTCAGCATCATAAAAGCTTTCAGGAAATAAATTTGTATTTTTTAAATACTTATTAGTTTGTATTTTTTTATTGATCCACTCGTGTATTTCAGGATCATGAGGTATTTCTAATTTTACCGTACCGTCAAGTATATCTTCTACAAAATCAACACCTTCTGTTGGGTGGGTTATTGTATATAGTAACTTATCTCTTGAAATTTCTTCTTTAGTTTCACTACCATCTTCACCTATTATCGTGTATTTGTATTCATCAGGTCCTGCGCCCTCGTCATACATTGAGCCATAATTTGTTTCTTGTGATTGGTAGTTATTTACTTTTTCTTCCTCTGTTTTTTCTTCATTATCTAATTCATTTACTTCATCAATAAATTTTTGAATTTCTCCTGTTGTAACTGGCTCTGAAGATGTGATGTTTCCATTCCCGTCTGTTGTATGTATTTTATTTGTTTTTGCGTTAAAAAATTTTCCAGTGGGAGATCCATCATCGATATTAGCGCCTCCTAATAATTTATTTTTTAACTCTTCAAATTTTAATGGATCACTATCTTTTAAGTTACCACTAGTACTTGTTATCCAATTTAAATCATCTTTTGTTACTTGATTACTTTGAGACAGATCTGTCTCGCTAGGGATGCCGCTATCGTCTACGATTAATTCGGCGCCAGGATTGTTTGTTAAGAATTTTTCTTCTTCTTCTGGCGAAACTGTTCTAGTATCACCATTAGATAGTTTGTATTTTTTGTCCATACTGTATCGTTAGTTACCCGTGTTAATAAATTGTTTAACCTCTTCTCCACCAACGTTTTTCACGTGGTGGCTTAGGTTTATTTGATTCCGAAGTGGTTTCTTTTGATGTTGGTTTAGTTGGGTTTATTAAGCTATCACCATATGTAGGTGGGGTTTTTATTTTATCATATTGATTTTTCATATACATGGTAAAATAATTAGTGATATAATCACTAACCATATCTTTGTTTTTAACCAACTCATTTGCTATTACCTTAGCTTCTATATCGCCAATACCGTCTTCGATGTTAACTGTCTCTAAACTGCTGTCCACAACCTTCAACATGTCCTCTGTTATTCCTAGCGCTTCGTATGTAGTATTTTCTAGTCTACTTACAAGATCAGCCATAAAATTACCATTTTCTGTTAAGACGTGTGAATCAAACATAAGTGATTTTAAGTTCCCCTTTTTTACAACCTCGTTTTTAATTTTGAAAAAAATATCTTCTGCATCAAATTCTTTATCACCCTCTTGCATCGCTAAGCTTTTCACATACTCTATTGTTCCATTAATGATATTCTTAGAGCTACTATCGTAAACATTTTCATTAACTAATTTTTTAATATCATATATTGTCATAAATCTCATCTCCCCGTCGTCTGCGTTTATATCATAACCTAAGTTACCATCTTTTAATACAGCTTTTTGATCCCCACTTAGTATACTAGCTATACTTTGTCCCACTGGTGATGATTTAAAATTATTCCAATTATTATCTTGCAAGTCTGAAGAATTATTAATCATAGAAACCTCATCTTTTAGTTTTACGGTTCCATCAAAGCCAGCTTTTAAATCTGCTATGTATTGTGCAAATACACTATTTTTATTAGTTTGTTTTTCTTTTGAAGCTTTTATATAATCATTTTTAAGATTATTTAAATATTCAAATTGACTATTTTGATCTATTTTAGGGTAGTCATGAGATCTATTTGTCCAACTCTCAGAACTTTTATCAAAAAAATCTGTTAATGTTTTATTTATATCCATATTAAATTATCTTTTTAAATTAGCCGAACATACCCCCAAGCATTCCACCCATTCCACCGCCACCTAGCATACCCATCATGTCTCCCCCCTCAGCACCTTCTTTCATTCCTTGCATAGCCATATCCATTTGCTTGAGCTGTACTTGAGTATCAGCTTTTTTGTGAGTGGCAAAATAATTAAACTGAGCCTCTCTATCTGCTAAATATTCTTGTTGTGTCATACCCATTAGTGTAGAATATGTTTGTTGTTTTAAGTTTCTAGCGTAAACATCACCTTGCCTTTCTAATTGTTGTAATTGACCAGCTTGCTGTGCGGCTAATCTTTTATTTTGGGCTTCTTGTTGACCTATACTAGCCGCTGACTGCTGTGCTGCTATTTGTCCTTGACGGGCAAGTGATTGAGCTAATGATGCTATACCGCTACCACCAGCTGCTCCTCGTAGAGTATTTAATATATTTGATTGACTTTGTTGAAATGATTGCCTTTGAAAATCAGCTTGTTTTTGATTGATAGTTAAATCTTCCATAGTATTCTCCATGTTAGTGTACGGATTTGAAGTGTCTACCATTTCATAAATTCCTCTCAATCTATTTAATTCTCTTTTTTCTTTCTCAGCTCTTAATCTAGCTGCTTCTTCTCTCATTCTTTCAGCATCTGGTTTCTCTTTTGGCCCACCAAATGCGGCCCCAGCTACTTTACCTAATATACCTGCTGCACCTGCCGCGGCCGCCCCCGCGCTTGCTGCACCTACTGCGGCCGCTCCTGCGCCCGCGCCAATTCCACCTAATGCTCCGAACATTCCCATATTATAATATTTTTATGTGTGTATAATTAGGTTTAGGATCTATTTTCCATCCCAACCTTTTTCCTAAATTAATAATTTGACTAACTTGTATATTTGCAAATATGATTTTGCAACCTAAATCTTTTGCCATTGTTTGCAGCGATATAGTTAATGTATACAATGCTTTGTCTCTTTTTTTCTTACCTCTATAGTTAGGACTAGATATCACCCATTCTAGCATAGCTCCACTAGAATTAGTTTGATAAATAAATCCAGCCACAACTGGTTTTCCATTATCTTCAATCATTATTCCACCAGTCCCGTTATCTGGTAAGAAATCTCTAGGTGGGGTTTCTACCCCAGGCCAAAAATCCCACCAACTCTGTAAAGTTTCCCAGTCGCTTTCTTTTAGTTGTCTAGGAACCAGTTTATTATTATCCATATTATATAATTAAATTTAATTTAGTTATAAATATAGTTACATTTTTCTCTACTTATTTACTACCTTCTGATACATCGCAGCCAACTGAAAACAACTCCATAGCTGAGGTACTGTTATTTTTGAATTCAACTAAACCATAATAACCTTTTATAGAAGATATATTAATAACGTTGTTCTTACTAAAGAATATAAAACTATCCGATGTTATTAACGTAGAATCTAAGGACACATCACAATCAATTTTAACAATAGTAGTTGTGTCTGTTGTGTTTATAGACTCAACATCTCCAATCAATGCTTTATCATTAGATACCGTAAATCCACTACTTGTAGTAGGGTTTACATAATAAACAGCATCACCAACGTTTATTGATGAATTTGTCGTGTTGAAAGTTAAATCTATATAAGCCATTGTTTATGTTGAGTCTTTTATATGATTATCTAAAGGTAATTCCATTGTAACATCTTCTTTCCCCCATTTATGAATATCAATTATACCTGATATATCAATTGTGTTTCCAGAAGGAGATCCACCAAGCACCCCTGTTATACTATGTATGCTTATTTCAGAAGTATCACCAGTTGTTCTTGTCCAATCATTAGTAGTAGGTATTGTAGAATCATTAACTCCTGTGCCAAAATTAGTAAAAGTATGACTTCCTGTTAAGTCTAGTTTGTATTTAAAACTAATACGTTTCTTTACCGTGGGGTGTCTTGTTGAATCTAAATCCGCGCTTACTACGCATGGCAAACCAGCAAAACTAGAGGTATGTGCAACACCTGCACTTAAACTAGTAGCTACATCATTAAAGTGTGTTATCGCGTATACCGATCTCAAGGTAGATAATTTAATTGTTAGTATTGGATTTCTATATTGATTAATAGTATATGTTGGTTGCGTTCTTGGTATATGAGAAGCTAACCCATCATCAGTAGTTATGTGAAATTTATAACTCCTAGTTCGTTTAAAAATAATACTAATATTATCAGCCCATGTAACCGAGCTACTTAATGTTAATTCGTTTATATTATCCCCATCTGGATTAACATTATTAACAGTTAAACCTGTTGTTTCATCAAGGGTCGATCTTAAGATTACTCTATCGCCAGCTTTAACGCCTTTTAAACTATCAAAAACTACTTTTGTGGCCCCACTAACCGCTCCGTTTACTTTTGTTGCTTTAGACACTACACTTGGGTAGTTTACATCAAAGGAATATACTCCACTAGACGGAATAAGTATTTCACGAGATTGCACATCCGCACCTGTTTTATCTTTCATTACGCCAAAATCATCTGAGGTTCCTCCTCTTCCATATTGAATATTATGACGTTCAACCGCGTTGGTGCGTTTAGATGGTGCTAAAATACTTACGCCGTTATCATCTACCATTCTTACTTTAGCTGTCACACCAGATCTTCCAAATATTTTAATTTTTTGTGTACCTCCGTTTCTCTTTAACAATCTTTTACCAAAAGATATATTAGTTATACCTGCGTAACTTTTTATTCGCTTAGGTATAGGTTTGTCGTTATATATTAAATTGGCTATAGCATTGTCTTGAATATTAATAGCACTAGTGCCCTGATATACAATATCGAATACATAAGTAACAATATATTCCCCATCTCTATATACAGCGCTAGAAGCAACGGTACTTTTCTCAACACTTTTTAATACTAACTTTATACTATGTTTAGAACTTATAGATGGTTTTTTAAAAAAAGCACGGTTTGCACTATTTTTTTCAATTTTAATAGTAGCTACTACAACTTTATTTTTAGATAATTTAGATCCTTTTATATTATATATAATTTGTTCACCTTTTTCCTTACCGCCATTTTTTGTAGTAGTTTTTAGTCTATAAGGAAGTCTCTCAGTGATAGTAACAGCACCAGAGTTATTATTAGTTATATCTATTATGTTAATTGAAAAATTCATATAAATCTATTATTACACATATATACTTGAAACATTAGTTGGGTTACCAATGCCTTGTACGGTAAACTCTCCTGTGTCTAAATTAGTTAGGGTCGTTGCTACTCCATTTATTTTATTAAACCACTTTCCTTCTTTTTCTATAAATTCAGGCACAGCGCCACTTTGTTTATCTGTTTCAAAAGAACTTACATACCATCCTTTTTTATCTTCTAAATTATAATATTCACTAGTATCACTAAGATTTTTAATTATTTTAGATTGTGAACCCTCATAATTAACAGAGTTAAAAGATTTAATAGTACCTGGAATATCGTTAAACAAAACTGATATTGATGACTCATAATTAGAATTTGTAGTTGGGTCTACATTATAAAAACTATTATAAGAATCGTTAGCATAATGTTTCCATATGTTATTTCCTTTAGCGGTTATATATTCGCCACTAACAGAGTTGCCAATATCAGGAATAAATGTTTTAAAACTAACCCATCCTTTTGATTCCTCGCTAAAAGATATTGTAGTATCATAAGTAGAATCTCCACCCTCCTTAGTTAAAGTTAAGTTGTACTCCCCACTAACAACGTCGAAACTTCCTAACGCAAAATGTGTTAATTTTAAATTATCTCTAAACCAAGTTTTCATCCCAACGTTAGATATTGGCGTTAAACCATCTTGAGACAATCTTAATACTGCTCCTCGTTGTTTATCTGTAAAATACATTCTATACTGATCCCACGCTAAAGATTCCGGATTTTTAGATATACCATAATCTCCGACAAATGGCATGGCTGTTCCTAAAACCTTATCAGTTGCCGTTAGTTGTGGGTTACCATCAGCATTAAATAAAGCGTCCTTGCTTGATAACACTTTTAAGATTTTATCTTCAGTAAATACAATTACGTCCGTATCTCTAGTTTTTAATCTCTGTATAGAACCATAAGATGGGTTTAGATCTTTGGTTATTTTTTGAGACATGTTAAACTCATTTAGATTGTTAACCTCTGACGTTGAATTGTACAATCCAGAATATATTAATCCACTAGTTTTGTTTTCTTTTCTATATCCAGAAAAAGTAGTGGAAGCCTTGACTCCATTGTTTATTTGTGGAGCATTGAAATCTTCCCTAATTCTATCTGATTCGACACCATTACCAAACGAATAACAATTATACCAATTTAAATCTATTGGATACTGCCATACTTCTTTATCAATAGAATAATAACCTGTTGGAGGGTATATCCATTCAACTAGAAGTTTTCTACCCATACCACTACCGGTGCCGTCAGCATTTAAGGTATTACTATTATTAGCTATAAATTCTTCATGGGTTTGTTTATTGCCGAGATGATCTGTAAAGTAAAATGGAGTTTCTGTAGAACTAGTTACTCTAATTTGAACAGTATTAGCTATTCCATCAATTGTTCCAGCTTCAACAACTACAATTCCTGGTGGTGCTACACCTTCAGCAAGTAGTGTACCTACATTACCATCATTAATATCATCATAATATTTCCATCCAACCATTTGCATTCCTGGTACGATATCTGATATAGCCCCTTCTATCATATCGTTAACAAATATCGTGATTGTATTTATATAATTACCAGCTGCGGGATCCCAATCGTACGCTCCCTCTGTAATTAACTGCGGCCAAGCTACACTATCTGGATTAGCTTGTATTGGCCCTATTAAAGGGGAAGACACTGGAGTGTAATATGATGATATTACATTGCCACTATCAGTTACTTCGTTTTTATTAAAGAATCCAGTTATTTTTGATCTAGTTTTAATTCCATTTTTATGATGAAAAACTATATGATCGCCTACGTATATACCATTATTTTGATTAACGATTATACCGCCAGTGCTTCTATTTATCACATGAACTATTGGGTCACCCTCTCCAAAAACCACGTTATTATTAACAAGGCCTTCGTTAAATAATTGTGATTTTGCCACCACGTTAGAGATCATATGGGTAGGATTGTTGATAGGATCACTTGTGACATCATTTGGTAATACTACGTTTTCTATTGCGTCCTCAACTGACCTTTCAATAGATACACCACAATCAGCGGGGACATAACTATATATGTTATCTTCATTTAATCTTAATGGTATAGAATTTGAACCTTCATAATATACGTCTATATCAATATTTTTTTTAGGTTCTGTTTCAAATATAGAGGCGTTTGAATCAAAAGTCATAGCCTCTCCACCTTCTGATACTCTTCTAAGTATCTCTATTGGCGTAGATATAGTGCCATCATGTCTACAATATCCTCTCGGATCGAACACTTCTGGATCAATAGCGTTATTTGTTATTTCACCAGTAGTATTATCTAATTTTCTAAATTGAATTTGTTTACCGATTCTATGGTTTGGATGATCCCCGTCACTTAATGAAACTTCAATATCGTCATGCACACCATCAAAGCGGTGAAAATTTCCAACAAGATTACTATATTCAACTGAACTAATGATTATATAAATACTATCTGGGTCTACTGTAAATCTAAATTTTGTACCTATTTCTCCTATTTTTTCAAAAAACAATTGATGAGCAGCAGTTAAATTACCATAACTACCATAACTACAAACAGCTATACACATTCTACCTAAGTGCCCATCAGTTGGAGTTATTGAGCCACCCAAACCCATAGCGTTACTAAGATTTTCGGTAATTATCCCTTCGTCTAAGCCAGGCGGTGTTACATACGTCTCTTCGTAATCTGTCCCTTCTCCAATAACCATATCAAAGTTTGGATTATACATCGCTCCCTCAGAACCACCTGCTCCATATCCTGCTCCACCCATTTGATATGAATATCCTTTTGTTCCCGCTAGTCCAGCTGCATCAATAAAAGGTCTACTAAAATAATTTTCTTGTCTACTAGCCCAAAACGATTGTGTTTGATCCGTCCAACAATAAAACGCAAATCCCGATTTTATACCAAAGTAATCATCATCACCAGGCTCCGCGTCATTAATAGCCTCAACTGGTAGTACAGCCATTGAATTAGGACCTCCAAAATTAACCATATAACCAGTTCCATTATCTCCCCATATTGATGATTCGTATGAAAATTGATCAAGGTTTGATGTGTTAATATCAGACATTTCTTGTATACTCGGGCTGTTATAAGCTTGATCTTGGTCCCATGGTGGAGAATCACCGCCATCCCAGTCTGTCCACTGATCAACCATATTAAACGCGTTATGCCACCAACCATCTCCTTGCCCCCATTCCCAAATTTCATCTACGTATGGGCCGCCTACGGCTGAACTTTTAGATTCACTTTCTATATAATCTAAATCAAACGTACCAACTGATACATATTTTTGATCTATCTTGGTCATTCTCATCACGTTTCCTATCAGTGAATTGTCAGCTTCTACTTTAACAAAAAATCTACCATCAAACTCTGGTTTGTTCTCTACTATTTCTTCTTTGAATTCCATATAATATTGCAGACCAGCTACCGCGACGCCATCATAACTCAAATTTGCATCAGCAAGAAACCTTGATACCATGTTAGCGCTCTCTCCAAATGTTGTTGCGTAGGAGAATTCAAAAACAGTTTCCATGTCTGAATCAACCGCTTGCTCTTTTAATCTATGATTTGTTATCTCAGACCAATCTGTAAATTTCCTAACAGCATTATTATCTTCACCAATAATTCGGAAACTCATTTTTCCCTTTGATCTAGACAAACTTTCAGTTGCTAAACCACCTTCACCACCACCTACTTCCGAACCAGTTATGCCAAATATCCCTTGCCACGCTAACGTGGTTATAGTTATTGCTTGCCCCACTTCAGGATCTGGGCTAACAAGTAGAGCCGGTGAATCCTGCGTTATATTAGCAGACTCACCACCACTCCATATAGATGTAAATGTACCGTAATTACCAGCTGTAGCTTCAATCTTACCTATTATATTATGTTTTGTTTTTATAAAATCTGGAGCCTCGTTTTCTATTGCTAGAACTTTGTATCTTGATTTTACTTCAATTGGTTTTGCTTCTCCATTTCTTGATTTTGCAACTAAATAGGTTTCTTCATCGATTTTATTTCTATCAGTTGATTGAAAAGATAACCACACTGTTCTTTCTGAATCATCAGCCCAATACCATCTATTTAATACTAAGTTATAGTATTCATTAGATGTTTCCTTTACATAATATTTAACGTAATTTGCCCAATCAGGAGGAGTGTTATTAGAATTATGTGGAGTACTCCATTGTTGCTTTACTTTAAAGTGATTTTTTTTAGAAGCAAATTGTTGATCTAAAGAGATATCACCAGTTACGCTACTATAATTATCATTATACCCAACAGTAAAACCAGAGGAGAAAACAGGGGTCTCTCTACCATACTTATCTCCAAACACCATCCCCCATTTATAATCTCTAATAGATTTTACAGACTTATGTGGAGCTTTTATGTTTGTAATATCATTACTAATAACTTCTTGAGATAAGCCAATTGGAAGTTGAACATTATATCCTTGTTCATAATTAGCAAACAAAAGCCTATTGCTTGTAATTTCTTGAGACCTTGCGTATCTAGGCACGTTGTCCCATGCTCTAAGTAATTGATTTTCTGGCAAAACTCTATGGATCATTTCTGACGTTATATTTAATTGGCCAGAAAGCTTTGCGGTAGGGTTTTGTACAGTAGAAGTAAACAAAGCCCATTCAGCGTCAACCCCTCTAGATAATGTTTTAACGACGTAACAATTAGCTTCGTCTGTAGGTTTATAAAGTATATCAACGCCTTTAACGTCAAGAGGTCTATTTTTAAATGGGATAAAATCTTTTATGATAATTTCTCTAACATTATTTTTCATGCCTAGATTATGCCCTTTAAAAGATTCATAATCAAACTCACCTGGTAAAAACGCTAATTCAGACCAAGGGCCAATACTAGAATCTTCACCATCTTCATATTTATATCTATAAGCAAATCTACCCATTTTAAGCTCAAAAAGCGGATCTTTTTGCTTTAATTGAATAAACCAATCTGAAATAGCACCACTAAAATAATCACTAGTAGGCAAGCCAACAACCTCAACTTTGATCTTAGTAGTTGCTTCTGGTGTTTCCTCACTAGTTTCTTCATCTATATATGACACAAACTTGCATGTGATTTTAATCTCATATTCTCCAGAGATAGGGTATAACTCTATGAATTCATCAGGAATAGGATCACCAGTTGCTGGATCTATAACGGCCTCTTGATATGGAGCAGCATAATCGTACTCATAATAATATCCTTTAAATACTAATACATCATTAAGTCTAAAGATGGTTTGCATTAAAGTGTCATCCGTAAATATACGAGTATCACCTATTGCTAAGGCAGAAGTCAAAGAATCACCACCCATAGAAATAAATGGACTATTATTTATACTTACTTCAGATTGCCCTTCGCCTCTATCTGTTGAATTTAACGTTAACGTTGGAGCGCTTATAGGTGATTTACGTATAACAGTTATGTGTTCTTCTTTTAAATTATCATCTACTGTATCTCCTTCAAAATCATAATGTTCTACGTCTGTTATTGGAATAAATATATTAGAACCTAACTCTTCAGGATCTTCTATATATAATTTTGTATGAGAGTAACCAGCTTGCGAAGTATCGTCTGTGATAGAAATGTTGTATAAATAACCACTAGCCTTCTCGCTTGCCGCTGCATATAAATGAATAGTTACTGTTTCTAAACTCGCGATAAATGTTGTAGTTTGTACACCCGTGTTATTTTCATTTAAATATAAAAACGTTTGAGGAGCTGGTGATTGATTTACAGATACTGTTAAAGTATTTATATATATATTATGATCAACTGATAGTACGTATGTATTACCAATTGTTAATCCCTCGATCGTTTGTTTAAATTCACCACCACTAGTTGGATCAGTAGTAGTGTTCCATGTTGAAATTTCATTAAGGTATAGCGAATATAAACCTAGTTCTGGATAATTTTCATAGTTATTTATGCTAGGTGAACTACCAGCGCCTTCAACTTCGTCATAATTTGCGGTTAATGCACCTGTGGTTTCCCAAACGGTATCACTCGCTGATATGCTCTCTTCAAAGTTTCCGTTGATAACATATTCCTCTTCACCAAGTACTGACAATCGGGTTCCTGCTTTACATCTATCTATATTTATTTTTTTAGGCTCACTTGATCCATCAGTCCAAAATAATAAATTATCAATAACATTTATAGCTGTTATTTTAGAATCGTAATTAAAGTTTAATACTTTTGGGTTTGAAAATTTAACCCAAAGCTCTCCAATAGCTGTTGTAATCTGTGGTTGAGGGGTGTGAAATTGTATATGCCATTTGTTTTCACCAGCGACGTTAGGATTTTGACCAGATAAAAAATATACTCTACTAATTACAGCATTTTCTAGTTGATCTGTAGGATCTTCATCATTAGCACCGCTATTAATCAACTCCATCTGCATCCCCGCTTTCAATTTATTAATAATAGTAGTGTCTTCTATGACTATATCGTTCCATTCAGCGTCGGGCAATGTTGTATTACTTCCAAACGCAATCGAAGCAGTAGTAATGATAGTGTGTTCATCAATAATAACAGGCGTTGTTGTTCCGTCAATATTTTGTTCTATTATGCTATCTGTAAAAACAGTTGTATCTGTAACGTTTGCTTTATTGATACCTCCAATTTTAGGAGCTGCCATGAAAAAATATATATTATCATTCTTTTCATCTACAACGCTGGCTATAGTTTTTGTTTCGAAATTTGTTTCAGGATTTGTTGTATTTGTAAAGCTACCTATAGATGTATTTCCTTTTATACCTTGAACAGTACCAGCCGCATCCCCATCAGTTGTCCTCA
>TARA_R110002020_G_scaffold469627_2_pt1 | contig 20849 bp, 15 predicted proteins | sample TARA_R110002020 | Tara Oceans TARA_R110002020 (sample SAMEA4396489) | marine metagenome | biome: Westerlies Biome; feature: [MES] marine water layer (ENVO:01000295) within the mesopelagic zone...; material: water (ENVO:00002006), including particulate matter (ENVO:01000060) such...
ACCACACAGAGCTTTCTGGTTGGACGGTAAATTGTACTACAAAGGACAAGTTATCATCGAAAAAGAAATCTTGGCTTAATCCGCCATCTAAATCTAATAGAAATCCATTCGCAGATCGCGAATGGATTTTTTTTGTTTTCAGCACAATTCAAATACCTTGTTATCAAGCGTATTACTTTCCATTGATGGATTTCTTTTGGTTGAGAATGACAATTGTAATATTTTTGCCTTCCTTACAGGATAGAATACATCCACAACATTCAGATTGAGATGACATTAAATTGATCATCTTAACTTAAACCCAGCATAATGGACAAACTCAGAGCCATGATCACCGGAATACAAGGTTACGTTCCGGAATATAAGTTGACGAACAAAGAACTTGAAAAACTCGTGGAGACAAACGACGAGTGGATAGTTTCAAGAACAGGAATAAAAGAGAGAAGAATCCTAAAAGGCGAAGATCAAGGTACTTCAGTTATGGGTGCTGAAGCAGTAAAAGGCCTTTTGGAGAAAACTGGTATTGATCCCCTAGATGTAGATTTGATCATTTGTGCCACAGTGACACCTGACATGCCCTTTCCAGCAACTGGAAATATCATCGCTGATCTAGTTGGAGCCAAAAACAGCTATAGTTTTGATGTAGGTGCTGCCTGTTCAGGTTTTCTGTTTGCCCTTCAGTTGGGTAGCCAATTTATCCAAACAGGTACTCATAAAAAAGTGATCGTAGTAGGTGCAGATAAGATGTCTTCTATCGTTGATTATACTGATCGTGCCACCTGTATTCTGTTCGGTGATGGAGCTGGAGCAGTAATGCTTGAGCCTACCACAGAAGATTTGGGAATTGTAGATGCGATCTTAAAATCTGATGGCTCTGGTGCTCCTTATCTTCACATGAAAGCTGGAGGCAGCCGTAGACCTGCTACTCAAGCTACTCTTGATGCGAATGAGCATTTTGCTTTTCAGGAAGGCTCAACTGTCTTCAAATTCGCTGTAACAAACATGGCTGACGTAAGCGCTGAGATTATGCAGAAAAATGGATTAACAGGTGATGACATCGCTTGGCTAGTGCCGCATCAAGCAAATCTTAGAATCATCAATGCCACAGCCAATCGTATGGGGATCGGATCTGAAAAAGTGATGATGAACATCGAGAAATATGGTAACACAACAGCTGCTACTATTCCACTTTGCCTTTGGGACTATGAAAGTCAATTGAAGAAAGGTGATAACTTGGTGTTGGCAGCATTTGGAGGTGGATTCACTTGGGGCTCCATTTATCTTAAGTGGGGCTACGACCCAAAATAAGTTTTAAGAATAATACGAAAATAATATTATGGCTAGTACTGCAGATTTTAAAAACGGACTTTGTCTGGTAATGAATAATGACATCTACTCTATCGTAGAGTTCCAGCATGTCAAACCAGGTAAAGGACCTGCCTTCGTAAGAACCAAAATGAAAGGCATCACTTCTGGAAAAACACTTGACAAAACTTTCAGTGCAGGCGAGAAAGTGGAAACGGCTAGAGTCGAGAAAAGACCCCATCAGTTTTTGTATGCTGATGATATGGGCTATAACTTCATGGACACCACTACTTTCGAGCAGATATCTATCGAAGAGAAACTGATCGAAAGAGCTAATCTTCTGAAAGATGGTCAGCTTTGTGATATATTGATTCATGACGAGACAGAAACACCGCTTGCTGTGGAGCTTCCTGCATTCGTCGAATTGATGATCACCTATACTGAGCCTGGTATCAAAGGTGATACTGCTACTAATGCATTGAAAGCTGCTACTGTAGAGACTGGGGCCACTGTAATGGTACCGCTTTTTGTAGAGCAAGACATCATGATTAAGGTTGACACCCGTGATGGATCCTACTCAGAAAGAGTAAAATAACTTAGCTAAGCTGTGTGATTTCCTTAAATTACACAGCTTTATTCTTTTATACCCATTTAAAAATAGTGCCATTTGGCACATCTAAATAGTAGACCTATGAAAGCAAAAGAGATTCAGGAGTTGATCGATTACATCTCTAATTCTGGTTTGGCGGAAGTTAAAATCAAAACTGACGAGTTCGAACTATCTATTAAGAAATATGCAGAATCGTCTGCGCCAAGAATGGTAGAAGCACCAGCGGCTCCTGCTCCAGTAGCAGTGGCAGCACCGGCACCCGCTGCAGCCCCTGCTCCAGCGGCGACAGAACCAGCCCCATCAAATTTAGTTGAGATCAAATCACCTATGATCGGTACATTTTATTTAACGTCCAGCCCGGATGCAGATCCATTTGTTTCAGTAGGCGATTCCATCAAAACAGGAGAAACAGTTTGTATCATTGAGGCGATGAAGCTTTTCAATGAAATCGAATCAGAAATCTCTGGTAAAATCGTAAAAATATTGGTGACCAATTCTACACCGGTAGAATACGACCAGCCATTATTCTTGGTAGATCCAGCAGGTTAATTTTTTCACCCAAAATAAATAGCTGTGTTTAAAAAAATACTTATTGCCAACAGAGGCGAGATTGCACTTAGAATCATCCGTACCTGCAAGGAAATGGGGATTGAAACAGTGGCAGTTTACTCCACTGCGGACAAGGATAGTTTGCATGTCAGGTTTGCTGATGAAGCAGTCTGCATAGGTCCCGCGCCTAGCCGCGAATCTTATCTGAATATCCCAAGAATCATTGCCGCTGCAGAAATCACCAATGCAGATGCTATTCACCCTGGTTACGGTTTCCTATCCGAAAATGCAGAGTTTTCTAAAATCTGTGAAGAATACGGAATCAAATTCATCGGAGCTAGCGCCGAAATGATCAATCAGATGGGTGATAAGGCTACTGCCAAAGCAACCATGAAAGCAGCTGGCGTTCCGACAATCCCAGGATCTGAAGGGATTTTGGATACCATGGAGCAAGGGATCAAACTTTCTAATGAAATGGGGTATCCTGTCATTCTAAAAGCAACTGCCGGTGGTGGTGGTCGCGGAATGCGGATCGTGAAAGAAGAAGCTGGTTTCAAAAAAGCTTGGGATGACGCAAGAATGGAATCAGGTGCAGCCTTCGGAAACGACGGCTTGTACCTGGAAAAATATGTGGAAGAACCTCGTCACATAGAGATTCAAATCATCGGAGACAAAACAGGTAAAGCCTGCCACCTGTCTGAGCGAGATTGCTCCATACAACGAAGACATCAGAAACTGGTAGAAGAAACCCCTTCCCCTTTCATCACGGATGAACTTCGTGAAGCCATGGGAAAAGCTGCCATCAAAGGCGCTGAGGCGATCGGATACGAAGGTGCTGGTACGGTAGAATTCCTCGTGGATAAGCACCGCAATTTCTTCTTCATGGAGATGAATACCCGTATTCAAGTAGAGCACCCAATCACTGAAGAGGTAACCGATTTTGACTTAATCAAAGAACAAATCAAAGTAGCTGCAGGAGATACGATTTCTGGTAGAAACTACTATCCTAAGCTTTATGCGATGGAGTGTAGGATTAACGCGGAAGACCCTGCGAATGGTTTCAGACCAAGTCCAGGTAAAATCCAGAATCTTCATATTCCTGGAGGACGTGGTGTTCGTATAGACTCTCATGTTTATGCGGGCTATATAATTCCTCCGAATTATGATTCTATGATCGCCAAGCTGATTGTGAGTGGGCAATCAAGAGAAGAAGTGATTGTAAGAATGAAAAGAGCATTGGAAGAATTCGTAATTGACGGGATCAAAACCACCATTCCTTTCCACATTGCTCTTCTCGAAAACGAGCAATTCAAAGAAGGAAACTTCACGACGAAGTTCTTGGAAGACTTTGATTTCTCTGTGATAAAGGGGTAATATCTCTCATCATACTACATGTAAGAAAGCTGCTCAAATTGGGCAGCTTTTTTTTGTTGCCTATTTCTCCCTACTAAAATAAGCTTCGATTGTTATTCCGAAAATTACCAAAACATTCTTCTATTTATTAATAATTTACATAAAGTAAATTTTCTTTGTCGAAAAAAAGTTGTGATATTTATTGGTTTCAGGACAGCTTTTGTCCAAATTATCACTAGTTTGAAAGTGCTTTTGATATCGATTTAACCCAAAAATGACAACTCCCTCACTTATTAAACTCTTCGCATTCTCGTGTTTTGGCTTTGCAATGTTAAGTTGCAATTCAAAACAGAGCGATGAAGTACAACTTTCAGAAATCGAACAGGTAAGCTACAACTTCCATATCCGTCCCATTCTTTCTGACAAATGCTTTGTATGCCATGGGCCAGATGCAAATAAGCGGGAAGCTGATCTTCGACTCGATACAGAAGCAGGTGCTTATGCAGCGCTAAAGGATGATCCATCACAATTCGTGATCATGCCAGGGAGTGTAGAGGAATCCAAAGTTTATCATAGAATCATTTCTGAAGACCCGGGAGAGTTAATGCCACCGCCAGAATCCAATCTTGTTTTGTCAGAAACGGAAATTCAATTGATCAAAAAGTGGATTGAACAAGGAGCAAAGTACGAACCACATTGGGCTTTTATTAAAGCAGAAAAAGCTGAATTACCGGAAGAAACAGACTGGACGATCAATGAAATCGATCGCTTCGCATTAAAAAAAATGAAAGAGAAAGGTCTAAAACCTAACCCTGAAGCTGAACCACATGAATTGATCAAGCGGGCAAGTCTAGACCTTACAGGCCTTCCTCCTAGTCCAGAAGTTTTGGATAGATTTGGAGATTTTTCAGGTGAACTTTCCTACGAGGATTTGCTGGATGGATTATTGGATGATCCGGGATTTGGAGAGAAGATGGCTATCCTCTGGATGGATATATCCAGGTATTCGGATAGCTACGGATATCAGGACGATAATATCCGAACGCAGTGGCCTTATCGGGATTGGGTGATTCATGCCTTTAATGAAAATATGCCTTACGACCAATTTGTCACCTGGCAGCTCGCAGGAGATCTGTTACCCGATGCGAATAAAGAGCAAATACTAGCAACAGCTTTCAACAGAAATCATAAATACACAGAAGAAGGTGGCGTAATCGACGAAGAATACCGTATTGAATATGTGCTTGATAAAACAAATACAGTGAGCAAAGGGCTGCTGGGAATCACCATGGAATGTGCCCAGTGTCATGATCATAAGTATGATCCATTTTCCCAAAAGGAATATTATGAGATGTTTGCCTTTTTTAATAATACTCCTGAGAAAGGCTACCAAGGCGATGTATCTCAATCCAAACCTGCCAAAACTCCTATCCTATTTGTAGATCAGGAAGACCTTTCCGGCATCATGAGTTTCATCAATTATGCAGATACATCTCAGTTGAGTGTTTCGGTGATGGGAGAATTGGAGGAACCTAGACCAACTTATATTCTTGATCGTGGGCTGTATGATGCTCCTACGGTAGAAGTTGCCGCTTCTACCCCTAGTTCTATCATGGAATTCCCGGAAGATCTAGAGAAAAACCGGTTGGGACTTGCAAAATGGATGACAAATCGAGACAATCCTTTGACAGCGCGTGTATTTGTAAATTTGATGTGGCAAGAGGTTTTTGGACAAGGAATCGTCAAATCCGCAGGAGACTTTGGCATGCAGGGAGATCTTCCCACGCACCCTGAGTTATTGGATTGGCTGGCTGTGGACTTTATGGAAAATGGCTGGGATATCAAGCGCTTAATGAAGCAAATTCTAACTTCAGCTACGTATAAACAATCAGCAGTCATCACCGAAAAACACCTCAATACTGATCCTGCGAATTTATATCTAGCAAGAGCTCCTCGCCTTAGACTTCCAGCAGAAAATATTCAGGATTTGGTATTGGCTAGTAGTGGCTTGCTTGTAAGAAAACTTGGAGGGCCAAGTGTCAAACCATACATGCCTGAAGGAATTTGGGAAGCAGCAACTTCTGGACGGGGAGTTTTGGCTACTTACATTCAAGATAAAGGTGATAAACTCTATCGTAGAGGCTTGTACAATTTTATCAAATTAACTGTACCACCTCCAAAGGCTATCATTTTTGACTCCAGTAATAGGGATCGATGTGAGATTGGTAGAAGTAGGACAAATACTCCGCTTCAGGCATTGGTGATGATGAATGATCCTATGATCCTTGAAGCTTCGAGAGTGCTTGCCAGCAAAATGTGGGAGGAAAATACCGATGGTGAAAAAGCTATTTCTACATCGTTCAAACGCATCGTTTGTAGGGACATGAGTAATGAGGAAATGTCAATCTTGCTCTCCTACTACGAAGATCAACTCGCACGATTTAAAGATAATCCAGATCAGGTTCTCCCTACCTTGAGCGTAGGAGAATATCCACTGGAAGAAAAGAACATAAACCCGGAAACAGCAGCACTTATGCAAGTGATCGTAAGTATATACAATCTGGAAGAAACTATTACCAAGAGCTAACATGGAAAAGGAAATATTAGAAGAAGGGCTGAATCATAATCGGAGAAAATTTCTATCCAGACTTAGCCTTGGTGTTGGAAGTTTAGCACTTGGATCGCTTTTGGTCCCAGATCTATTCTCAGGCAAATCAGAGGCTGAAGAAGCCATGATGCATGCCCTCCCACACTTTGCTCCAAAAGCAAAACGAGTGATATACTTGTTTCAGAATGGCGCTCCAAGTCAACTGGAGTCATTTGATTACAAGCCGGAATTAATTAAGCGAATGGGAGAAGAACTTCCAGAATCCATTCGGGGTACCCAGCGACTTACAGGAATGACTGCCGGTCAATCCTCCTTCCCTTTGGTTGGATCCAATTATAAATTTGATCAATATGGAGAGTCTAGAGCTTGGATATCGGAAGTATTTCCACACACCGCAGGCATAGTTGATGATATCTGTATTGTGAAATCCATGCATACTGATGCGATCAATCATGACCCTGCACTCACCTTTTTCCAGACAGGAGCCCAAGTTGGAAATCGCCCAAGCATGGGATCTTGGTTAAGCTATGGTTTAGGTAGTGAAAACAGCAACTTACCAGCATTTTCTGTATTACTTAGTCGAGGTAGAGGAAATGGACAAGGAGTTTATTCTAAGCTGTGGAGTAATGGCTTTCTAGATGCCACGCATCAGGGAGTGCAATTTTCGAATTCGGAAGACCCTGTACTTTATCTCAAAGACCCCGAAAACATGAGTCGTTCTGAGCGTCGAAAAATGATTGATCAAATCGCTGCTATGAATGATCTGAGCATGAAGCAATTCAATGACCCTGAGATATCTGCTAAAGTGAAGCAGTATGAAATGGCCTATCGAATGCAAACAGCCGTACCGGAAATGACCGATGTATCCAAGGAACCGGAGAGTATAATCAAACTTTACGGGCCTGATTGCCTCGTGCCTGGCACCTATGCAGCAAACTGCCTTTTGGCTAGAAAGCTATCTGAAAGCGGTGTTCGTTTTGTGCAACTTTATCACCAAGGTTGGGATCAGCATGGCAATCTGCCTAATGAAATGCGTCTGCAAGCCGAAGATGTAGATCAGGCATCGGCAGCTTTGATTACAGATCTGAAGCAAAGAGGTTTACTCGACGAAACACTAGTGATCTGGGGTGGAGAATTTGGCAGAACAAATTACTGCCAAGGAAAAATACAAGTAGACAATTACGGTCGTGATCACCACCCACGTGCATTCTCTATCTGGATGGCAGGTGGCGGTGTGAAATCCGGAATGGTCTATGGAGAAACAGATGAATTTGGATACAACATCACCGAAAATCCAGTTCATGTGCATGATTTCCAAGCCACCATGCTTCATCTGATGGGAATTGATCATGAGCGAATGACCTACAAGCATCTAGGAAGAAGGTATCGTCTCACAGACGTCTCTGGTCATGTAGTGAAAGATTTAATTGCATAAGGACGGATGATTAAGATTTCTTCGATTAGATCTATTCTGGAAAACACCCTTTTTATCTGGATAGGTCTCACGCTTATCATAACACTTGCCGGAAACGCACTGGTTTTACCAGATTGGCTTCAGGTTGTTGGAAGAAGCCATCCTATTTTATTACACTTTCCTATTGTTCTGCTCTTAATGGGTTTACTCTTCTTCTGGATCCCAGGAATTGACAAAAAACCTGAGATTAGAGAAATAGGAGAAATCAGCTTTCTGGCCGGTTGTAATTTTGCTGGCATTACCGTGATAGCAGGATTGATTTTAGCTCAGGAAGAATATACTGGAGAGATTTTAATCTGGCATAAATGGGGCGGATTAGCGGTTTTTGTTGGATGTGTTTTACTCTATTTCTTTAGATCAATCAAAGCCAATCTTATTAGGTTTTCGAGTATAGCATTGGCATTGGCTATCATTGCGACTGGACATTGGGGCGCGGGTTTGACACATGGGGAAGACTTTCTTTTGGCTCCCATTCAGACTGACGAAATTGAAATAATCCCTTTAGCGGAAGCTGAGATTTTTGGAGATGTAGTCCAGCCTATTTTGCAGGCAAAATGTGTAAGCTGTCACAAAGAGGGTAAAATTAAAGGAGAGCTAAGAATGGATCATATCGAAGGCCTACAAAAAGGTGGCAAATCAGGTCCTTTCGTTTTGGCTGGGGATTTCGAAAAATCCCTGCTCATCCAGCGAATCAATCTCCCAGAAGATGATAAAAAACACATGCCTCCCAAGAATAAGGCACAATTAACAGATGAAGAACTGCTGATTCTAAGTGAGTGGGTAGCCACTGGAGCTAGTTTTGATCAGAAACTAGTAACTCTTCCAGCCAAAAACGAGCTCTACCAATTGGCTTCTGTGAAGTTTGAAGGGAATAAAATTTACTCTTTTGAAGCAGCAGACCCAGAAGCCATAGATGAGCTGAATACTTCATTCCGATCAGTGATGCCGCTTTTTCCTGAATCACCGGCACTGGATGTTTCCTATTTTGGTATTTCAGCATTTCAGCCTAAATCCCTGACTGACCTTAAAAAAGTAAAGGATCAGGTAGTTCGGTTTAGCCTAAATAAAATGCCTTTAGCTGGAATAGATTTAAAATTCCTGAAGGATTTCACGCACTTGGAAGAACTCCAGTTGAATTTTACAGACTTAGATGCTGAGCAGCTCAAAATAGTTTCTGAACTCAAAAGTCTTGAAGTACTAGCTATTTCAGGGAATGTAATAGATAATTCATCTTTACAAAATCTCTCAACGATGAATGGACTTAAAAAGCTTTTCATTTGGCAAACTGGATTAAGTTCGCAGGATAAGGAATCCATTCAAAAAGCACTTCCAGACACTGAAATAGATTTTGGGTTTGATGGAAAAGGGATTATTTATGAGTTGAACAGCCCTATTATTTCTCAGGATAAAATGATCTATGAGGACAGTTTGGAACTTAGCATTTCTCATCCTATCAAAACTGCAGAGATTCGCTATACATTAGATGGCACAGAGCCGGATAGTATTAGCAGCCCAATTTATTCAAAGCCAATTTTTACCAAAAAGACAGGGAAATTAATAGCGAAAGCTTTTGCTCCTGACTGGAAGAGTTCAAAGGGTTCTGAATCAGTTTTTATACACTCAGGATTCAAACCTTCTGAGTCATCTTTAGCTTTCGATCCAAACCCTAAATACAAAGCAACGGGAGTTGCCACACTTTTCGATTCAGAAAAAGCAGATCCTCCAAATCATGGGCAAAAATGGCTGGGTTTTCAGGACGATCCCATGGTGTTGGAAGTGAGTTTTGAGCAGGATAGCAAGCCGACTGAAGTGTCAATCAGTTTACTTTATAATGAGGGGGCTCATATCTTCCCTCCTTCCAAAGTGACAATTCAGGGATTGGAAAATGGGAAATGGCAACTCCTAGCCAGTAATTCTCCGGAAGTATCAGCCATGGCTGCACCAGCGAGAACGGAGCTAATGAATATGAACCTATCGAGTAGCAACTACGAAAAGCTCAAGATTACATTAACACCACTTTCTAGCCTCCCAAAATGGCATCCATTTGCTGGTGATAAAGGCTGGGTGTTTGTTGATGAGGTGATTTTCAATAAATAAGGAAGAGGTTTCAATTCTTTTCCTTACTTAAAATCTCCTTATACATCTCTATATTTTGCTTAACTTCTTCTTCCAGTGTTGGTTCCTGAATATCATTTAGAGAATTCATTTTCTCCAAAATAGCTTTTGCAACTAGAACACGAGCAGCTTCTTTATTATCTGACGGGATAATATACCACGGAGCATGTGGTTTGGAAGTCTTATTAATTGCTTCTTCGTAGCACTTCTGATAGTCATCCCAGCGTTCCCGCTCTTTGAGATCACCCGGGGAAAATTTCCAGTTATGTTTTTCCTTATTGAGGCGTCTTAGCAATCGCTGCCGCTGTTCCTCTTTCCCCAGATGCAGAAAAAACTTTAAGACAATCGTACCATTATCACTGATTTGCTTTTCGAAGTTATTGATCTGCTCAAATCTCTTTTCCCAAAACTCCTCAGTGATATCATCCACAGAATCGATCCCTGGAATATTTTCCCCCAAGATATAGACTGGATGAACTCGCGTCACCAGTACATTCTCGTAATGTGTCCTATTGAAAACCCCATATTTGCCACGTTTAGGGAGTGCTACGATATGTCTCCAGAGATAATCATGCTGAAGCTCTAGAGTCGATGGAGTCTTGAAGCTATGTACCACTACTCCGCGTGGATTAAATTCTTTGAAAACCTCCCGAATCAAACTGTCTTTCCCCGCTGTATCCATTCCTTGCAGGCAGATGAGGACAGCGTATTTATTATGGGCATACATCGTGTCTTGATGATTGCTTAATTTTTCCCTCAGCTTATTGAGTTCCTTCTCCTTCTTTTTTTCAGAAGCTTCCAAGTCTATGGATGTTGGAACATCTTTGAGGGAAATAGTTTTGGTCACTTTAAAGTCGTCAATGGAAATATCTTTCATCTGATTTATATTTTTGGATATATAAAAAGTCTGTTTTCAAGTAAAGAACAAGATAATATTTTATCTTAACCCTACAGAAAAACCCCATCTTTTATCCCTTATCCTACACTTAAATGACCCAAAATTCTATCTCTCATGGCGTGAACAATAGATACCTGGCCTTGGATGTCCTACGCGGGTTGACTATTGCATTCATGATTATTGCCAATACAGCTGGGGACTGGAGTAATTTATTTGCACCGCTTGCTCACGCCAAGTGGCACGGTTTCACTCCTACTGACCTGGTTTTCCCCACATTTCTATTTGTTGTGGGTAATGCGATGAGTTTCTCTATGAGAAAACTTCAGCAAATGTCAAGCACTGATTTCTTCAAAAAAGTAGGTAAAAGGACTGCATTGATTTTTATGATTGGGTGGCTCTTGAGCGCATTCCCATTTTATGATGTGACAAATATTCTTGAAGTGAGACTTTTCGGAGTTTTGCAGAGAATCGCTTTATGCTATTTCTTTGGTGCAGTTGTTTTGTATTATGGAGGAATCAGAGGAGCATGGATATTTAGCGCCATTGCGCTACTTAGCTATTGGGCAATCATGTATTTCTTTGGTGATCCAGGAGCCCCTTATTCCCTTACAGGTAATGCGGCCATCAAACTTGACCTAGCACTCATGGGACCAGAAAGAATGTATGGTGGCGAAGGAATTCCATTTGATCCAGAAGGGATCTTAAGTACGCTACCTGCAATTGTGAATGTTCTTGCCGGTTATTTGGCTGGAAAAATGATTCAAAAACTGGGCAATACAATGCCAGCCATCAAGAGATTGCTCGCTATAGGAGTAGTTCTGATTATCGTAAGCTACGTTTGGGATATCTTTTTTCCTATCAATAAAAAAATCTGGACGAGCTCTTACGTACTTCTGACTGTGGGAATTGACATGCTTTTATTGGCAATTCTAGTGGGAGTTATCGAAATTAAAAACTGGAAAGGTTGGACTTATTTCTTCGAAGTTTTTGGGAGAAATCCATTGATTCTTTATGTACTATCTGGTCTGTTAGTAACTATTTTGTCTCTCATTCCTATAGGCGACACTACGTTGAAAGGGTTTATTTATCAGAATTTTTATACGAGTTGGCTTTCACCCAAAATGGCTTCCTTCCTTTTCGCATTCAGCTACATGCTGGTCATTTGGCTGATTGGATTAGGGATGGACAAAAGAAAAATCTACATAAAAGTATAAATACAATAATTTTACTATCAGATAAATACCTATAAAAATGTAACTTAAGGGTGATTTTTCACCTTAAGTTGCATTTTTATGATACTGAGAATCGGAGTTTACAATGTGGAATGGATGCGGGATCTTTTTGACACCGACGGAAATCCAAAAATGACTGGGAAGGAACTGGCGAGAAGTCAACAATTGGCCGAAGTTATCCAAACAATGAATCCTGATTTTCTCGGAATTGTAGAAGGACCAAATACCTTAGTCGACGGTTCAAAAACAGCATCCTTGCAAATGGAAGTCTGGACCCAAACCTTTATTCCGGGATCTAATTACAAAGGAATTCATGGATTCCCTTCCGCAGGACAGCAGGAACTCTGCGCCATTTACAAACCTGACAAAATCAATGTTCTATTCACACCAGAGACAAAAGCTGGAAAGCGGTTTGATGAGCCATTTCTTCAAGACACTACTAACAGATTGATCAAAGAGCAATACAAACACTATCGTCCACCACTTGAACTCAGTATTTTAGGGTTGGATGATTCACTGATCACAAAAGTGGTTATTGCCCACACAAAGTCGAAAGGCATTTTCGATATGGTAGATTATGCGAGATTCGAACAGATTTCAGCACGTGATCGGCTGAAGCTCTTTGCAGAATGCATGTCGATCCGGGAGCGCTGTGATGAATATTTGGAAAAAGACCAACAAGTCATGGTGATGGGAGATATCAACGACGGATTTGAGTTGGATTTCTATGAAAATAAATTCTCCAAAAGTGCCGTAGAAATATTGCTCGGTGATCTTTGGAAGCCGGAATTTGTACTCAAATCTGTTCTGCCAAAACCTAAATTGAATAGCTATGGATATACCCCAAATTCCAGTCGTTATAGAGATCGGATCACGGGAGATGAGGTAAATGTATTGATTGATCATATCCTCGCAAGCCAAAAAATAAAAGTTATCAATGGAACTGTCTGGAATCCATACCTAGAAAAAGATAATCCATCAATACAGTCTATCAGTAATTCCCTGAAAAAAGCTTCAGATCACTTCCCAATACTTTGTGAAATCGAAACAATAAACCCCTAAAAAACTATGGATCAAGCTGCACAAACAATGATCGACAACTTAGCGAAAAACTCAGGCAAAAGCCTAGATCAATGGGTTGCAATCGTTCAAAAAGAAGATTTAAAAAAGCATGGAGAAATCGTCAAATTTCTAAAGACAGAACATGAATTTACTCATGGGTTTGCGAATTTAGTAGCACACAAAACCTTGAAATCAGATGCAGGATCAGCGTCAGACACGGATGAATTGATCACCAAGCAATACAAAGGCAAAGAACACTTTTTACCTATTTTTGAAAAGCTGAGTGCTGAAATTAAGGCTCTTGGCTCTGATGTGGAATTCGCTCCAAAAAACTCCTACGTGAGTATCAAGCGCAAAAAACAATTTGCTATGCTAATCCCTGCCACAAAAACCAGATACGAAATTGGTATTAATCTAAAAGGTCACCCGGCGGAAGGAATTTTGGAAATTGATACAAAAACCAATGGAATGTGTAGCCACAAAATTCACTTGGCTAATGAATCAGAAGTATCAAATGAAGTGATGAAATGGATAAAAAAGGCATATGAAAATGCCGGATAACAATGGGAGATTTCAATCTAATCCAAGCCTTAGCATTTTGTGTCGCCGCTTTTGCAGCTTGGCTGGGCTACAAAAAATATATCCTTGATAAGAAAAAGGACGAAAATGCTAACAAAATCGGCATACTCGTAAATCTGAAAATAAGAGATTATTACGATGACTTTGTTTTGGGAGATAAACCTCTTTTAGGCAAAAAATTACAGTTCTCTTTTGTAAATACCGAGACTAAAAGTATCTATTTTCATAAAGTAAAAGTCGATTTTTACAAAAATCTTAAATCCTTGAATGAAAGCTGGGAGCATGAATTCAAGTCTACTGTTCGATTGATTGAAATTAAAACGGGCAAGGAATTGCCGGAACAATGGGCTCTCACTTTCGAAAATAACCAACACTACATCGATCTTTTCTTGAGCAATTCCATAAAGATTTACGTGACCATTTCGACCGGTCAAGTAATACACTCAAAGATTTTTAAGCCTGAAATTATTCCTTAGACTTCATTTTTGCATTTTGTAGTTCTAAACTACCACATGATGAAACAAAGGATTTATAAAGCCTCAGTCTTACTGTTCACTGTCTTTGCACTTACTAATTCCAGTTATGCCCAAATCACAGAAGACACCTACCACAAAGCCGAATATTTCCTGAGTGGAAACATTCAAAAAAAAGTTTATCACTTAGATGTGATTCCAAATTGGCTGGATGATAAAAAGAGTTTTTGGCATCAAACCTATACGAAGGAGGGGAAACGTTTTTTTATAACGAACATAGAAAAAGGGGAAACCAAAGTAGCCTTTGACCATGCAGCGCTGGCTAAACTTCTCTCCGAGAGTAGTGGTGATTTTATCGATAGCAGCAACCTTCCTTTTAGTCGAATTCAGCTCAAAGAAGATAGGTCTATTTCTTTCGAATGGAAGAATAAAAACTGGACCTATATCGATGGGGATTTGGAGTCAAAGAAAGTTGCCCAGGATTCTAGGGACAGATCAGTGTCGATTTCTCCAGATGGGAATTGGAAGGCATATGTGAAAAACTTCAATCTTTTCGTAGAAAATCTAGAAACTGGAGAGGAATCCCAATTGAGCTATGATGGAAAAAAAGACTATGAATACGCTTCATTCTGGGGCTGGTCAGATATGGTTTTGGGCGAAAACGGAACACGGCCAGAGCACTTAAGTATCAATTGGTCTCCTGATTCGAAGAAGATCCAAACCCAGATAGTAGATTTGAGATTGGCAGAAAAGATGCTGCTTCTAGACAATAGTCAGGATGATAAATTTCGTCCTCAGCTCATGGGATATTACAGAGCGTCGCCAGGGGACACTACTGTAGTGATGTATACGCCGGTTTTAATTGATATTGAAAGCCAAGAAGCCACAAAATTCCCAGGGCTTTCACTCCCTCATTTTATGGGGATGTATTTCAATTGGGATGCCGATAGTAAGCACATGTTCGGAACTTACTTGGAAAGAGGTTTCAAAAGCTTTGACCTACTTGAGATCAATACGGACTCCAAAGAAATCCGGAAAGTCTATTCCGAATCTTCGCCCACTCACATCAATAACAATAATATTTTCAGAAGACTGGATAATGGGCAATTTATCCTTGGAACAGAGAAATCAGGCTGGAATCAGCTGTATCTGATGGATTGGGCATCTGGAAAATTGGTTAATCGAATTACTAATGGAGATTATGTAGTCAAGAATCTACTCAAAGTCGATGAGGAAAATAGCATTATTTATTTTGAAGCAGCGGGGAAGGAAAAGGATGTAAATCCGTATTATTCCTTTGTTTACAAAGTGAATTTTGATGGAACTGGACTGGAATTATTGACTCCGGAAAAAGCTTTTCACGACATCAGTTATGGTCGAGGGGAAGATTATTTTGTGGACAATTATTCAACTGTTGATCAACCAACAACTTCAGTAGTAAGAGAATTAAAGACAGGTAGAATCGTCCATGAAATTTCTAAAGCTGATATTTCCAATCTGTTGAAGAAAGGCTACCAAAGCCCTAAAAAGTTCACTGCAACAGCTAAGGATGGCAAAACCACGATCTATGGCATTTATTATCTACCCACAGATTTTAATTCCAAAAAGAAACACCCAATCATTGACTATACTTATTCTGGTCCTCACATAGATATTACTCCAAAGACATTTCGGGCTGGCCTCGTTGGTTTACAACAGCCAATGTCCGAATTGGGATTTGTAGTTGTGACGGTTGACGGCCTAGGCACAAGCGGAAGAGGCAAAGCATTCAATGACGTATCTTACAATAACCTAGGCGATGGAACTACAGATCATGTACTTGCCATCAAAGAATTGGCATCTAAAAACAAGTTCATGGATGTGGAAAAAGTAGGGATATTTGGACATTCTGCAGGTGGATATGATGCCGGCAGAGCAATGCTTTTACATCCGGATTTCTATAAAGTTGGAGTAGCTTCCGCTGGGGATCATGATCATCGTATGGAAAAAGCCTGGTGGCCTGAGATGTATATGGGCTATCCTATTGGCGATTTCTATCATGAGCAATCCAACATCACCAATGCATCCAAACTCAAAGGTCATCTTCTTTTAGCCCATGGAGGGATAGATGAAAACGTAAACCCTTCGGCAACTTTCAAATTCGCTGAAGCGCTAATCAAAGCAGGTAAAGACTTTGACTTATTTATCTGGCCAAGCAGAAACCACAGCTTTGGAAGAACCGACGGCGATTATTTTACCAAAAAGCGCTGGGATTATTTCATTGAGCATCTATTGGGCGAAGAACCGATTAGGCATTATCAGATTCAGAAGTGAGAGGAATTTGAGGTTTGAAATTTGAAATCAAAAAAAGCGCAGACCTCACAATCTGCGCTTTTTTTATTGAAAGGCTGAAGCAACCTAGGATTAGTTTATCTACAAAAATCAGGATACTTCGATCTTCTGTCTTCCAGCCAAATCACTTCACCACCTTGAGCGTTCCTTGCATGGTATAGAAATGTCCAGGAACAGTACACACATAAGTATATTCGCCAGGCTCGGTTGGAGCGATGAAATATATCGTAGCCGATTCACTTGGCTGAAGCAATTTTGTATTAACCAGTACCTTACTTGTATTCGGGATGTAGTCTTTTTGCTGACCTTCCAGTCCAAGCTTCATCGCTGCTTCACCTACTTCTATGGCAGTTCCAGGCATCACGATCACAAAATTGTGTAGCATATCATCCACATTTTGGAAAACTAGCTTCACCTTGCTTCCAGCTTTCACTTGAACTTGGGCTGGGTCAAACTTCAGACCTGGCTTAGTTCCCATATTTATCGTAACATCAGCTTTTCCATCCCATGCTGCTGGCATAGTTGTGGTATTTTTTGCCAATTTTGGAGCGGTTGGAGTAGTTGCAGCCGCCTGCTTTTTCGCTTCGGCAGCTTTGGCTTTTGCTTCTGCATCTGCCTGAGCTTTTGCTGCACTATCTGCCACAGCTTTCATCAACATCTCATGCTCATGACGCGCTGCCAAAAAGGGAGATTGATCTATTTTTTCCCCTGCACCAAAATTGTTCAGCGTGTAATATCCTACATTATGCAAAAGAGGTTTTCCTTCAGTAGACTTCACTCCTTCAGCTTTGATCTCATGGATGTAGCCTAAGCGTAGATTATCGACCAGCAATCTAGCCTTCATTCCATCCTCAGAAACTACCACACCAATAATATCACAAGGCTCATTATTGATCACTGGACTACCGTATTGCGCTTGATATTTATAGGTGAAACCAGTTACTTGATAGTTTGCCGGGTCTTTTGCCAGCTCCTTATCTACCGGCTCCGTGAACTCAATCTCAAAACCATCAGGTTTTGATTTGATCGTCTTCATTTCGAAAGGCATTCTACCAGTCCACACCAATCGCTGTAAACTAAATAACTCTTTGCCAGTGGAAGACCAACCACGGCTTGTCATACCTACAAACATGGAAGCATCATTTCCCCAGACCATTCTCAGAATTCCTGAGGAAAAACCTTCCCTAAATGGAAATACTACCCCTTGGTAAACACCATTAATTTTCTCAAAATCAACACGAGCTATATTACTCTGCCCTTGATCTCCAACAAATACCTGATTGGCAAATGGCCCGAATTTTCCTTCTGTATTATCATTTAAGAATCCTGAAGTAGAAATCCCCAAAATCCCATGAGGCAACCAAATCGCCGGCGCTTTCAGTCCTGATACTCGCTGTGCTACGTCATACATTGGTTCACCTGTATTTGGAATATCCTCCTTCTTCAGTGTCACCGGAGAACCTGACAAGTCAGACCATTCTAAACTTTCCGCATTTCCCAAGAAATCTCCTTTTTCGACATGAGAAATTCTGCCTGAACCAACCCAGTCACCTTGGTTTTCGGTATAGAAGAAATCACCCTCAGCATTCATTCCGTATCCAGCTGGAGACCGCATTCCCGCAGCAAAAGGGATCATTTCACCATCAGGTGTGATTTCCAACGCCCAACCTCTCCAAGGAACCAAACTAACTCCATGTCCAAGGCTATTACTCCAGCCTACATTGAGCGTCACCAGCATATTGCCATTAGGAAGAAAAGTAGGTCCATAAGAGTACTCGTGGTAATTCCCAGAAAGAGGCCAGGAGTATATTTTGTCATACACATCTGCCTGACCATCTCCATCGGTGTCACTCAGCCTAGTCAATTCACTTCTCTGCGTCACATAGATATCGCCATCCTTATATGCTAATCCCAAGGGTTCGTGTAATCCAGAAGCAAATTTCTTATATACGGGCTTTTCACTTCCGGAAATACTCGGACTGGAAACTATCCACACTTCACCTCTTCGCGTACAAATAGCCAAGCTCCCATCCGGTAACGTAGCCATTCCGCCCACTTCCAAAATCACATCTTCAGGAACTGGAAGCGAGATCATTTTATAAAAATCATCCTCAGTTTCTGGCACCATCATCAAGGCTTTATCCTGCGCTTTTAATTCAACTTGTCCGATAACTAGGCAAGCTAAGGCAAAAGCAAATCCTTTAGTATTTTTAAAATTCATTAGATTTTTCATGCTGCTTCCTATTTATTACCAAACAATTGAATAAGTAACCACTCCAGATTTGCCTATCAATTTGATAGGTAAAATCAATTCTTGTAAACCATCAGCAGAATCTCTGATAATCGGTGATTGCTTACCCGTTAATTCTATATAATAGGATTTATCGTCAATAGCATAAAGTCCATTTGGCAACTTCTCAATAGTAGTCCCTTGAGCGATCAAGCTATAAATTTCCAGATCTTCATTCTCGACAACTACTTTTAGGGTATGTGCTAATTTCTTACCAGACTCCTTGGTATCAAAAGTCTCTTGTATACTTACGCCTGGAATCCGGTAGCTAATTATAGGAGCACCATTGGTCTTCAGTTTATAACCTTCGTAGCTAAATCCATCGATTCCACTAGGCCAAGCTTCATCCTTTGAATCCAGCACTGCTAAGCTTGGCTTTCCTGCCAACTCAATCACATTTCCCATTGGCAACATCAGTTGAGTTTCTCCACGGCCATACCACATCGGAGTAGTTTCTACAAAATCCCCTCTCCACACACTCAATAATTCACCTTTACTTAAATCAATGGCATAATTTGCACCACCAGGTTCACCGACTGCTACTGTGTGGGTGCGCTTTTCCCCATCGTACATGATAAATCCGCGTTGCATTTCAGCCCTGTCATTTACTTTCACTGCTATCTGTCCCACAGGATCATCAGCTCTTAAGGGAACATTTAATGCTGTTTTTGCTACTCCATTTCCTTCGACAGTCAGTGTGATGTCATTACTTGGGGCATACCAGTGACCGTATTTTTTGAAGTAGTTCAGTTTGATTTTATGAGTTCCAGCTGTCAATTCTGTGGATCCGTTCGCTTTTCCTGTTACACCATCCACATAGACCACTTCCTTATCATCTATAAAAAGCTTACCTGCACCATTAATGTTGCCTGGCGGGGTATCATCAGGAACCCATGCTAAATTTAGGTGGAAGAAATATTCCCCATCACTTGGAATCTCTAAGGACCCTTCGACAGTTCCTGAAAACTCATTCCTTGTAGCTGGTGCCAAATGAGCCAATACATCGATAGGCATTTCTCCCTTTGGCTTTGCTTTCGCAAAATCGTTGATGGATCTGATGCTATCATAATAAGTGAGCTTCATATCCTTCAAAGTCACCTTTCCTGATCCATAAGTTTTGTACTTGATGTTTCGAATAGCTACTCCACCATGATCTCCCAAAATCACTAGAGGGCCTAAGGCTTGCTCATCTTCAAAAAAAGCGGCCTGGGTTGGACCTGTTACTTCAATATTCTTTTGAACCAAAACATCGTTTTGGTAAACGGAAACAAATTTGGCGTTAGCCACCTTTTTCCCATTAGAATCAAAGCGGGGAGCTTGAAAGACAATTCGAAGAGATTGCCAAAGGCCCGGTGCTCTGCTGACATTTACAAGAGGTGGATGCCCTTCAAAACCTTCTCTACCTGCTCCCCTACCAGCATCCCATCGTTGATAGATTGCTCCGGCGTCGGAGTATTTAGGATCTTTCTCTGCCCAAGAATCAAATAATTGGACTTCATACCTACCTTGAAGATAAACACCTGAATTACTTCCCTTTGGCATCATAAAATCAAGTGAGAGTTCAATATCCCCATGCTCAAAGGAAGTTTTTAACGCTTCGTTATCACCTTTTTGCAAAGTATTCAATAGTACGCCTACACCACTTGTGGTTTTAGATTTACCTCCATCTAGGTCATAATAGATATCTCCGACGATCTGCCAGTTGTTACCTGTTGTTTGAAATTCACTTAAACTTTGAAGAGGTAGCACCTCAAATGGAATTGGGCTGTCCTGTGCTACAGATGTTATCGCCTTGATAAACAGGCAACAACAAATCAGAATTAATTTTTTATTCATTTTAGGTTAAATAGGTATTGAATACCAAAGGTAACCTCCTGAGCATTTTAAAAAAATAGGATTATTTCAAGTAAAAATTTATTGGTATAGTATATATACAATAAAAAAGCAGGAGAAAATCTCCTGCCCTTTAT
>TARA_R110002020_G_scaffold76558_1_pt1 | contig 20835 bp, 27 predicted proteins | sample TARA_R110002020 | Tara Oceans TARA_R110002020 (sample SAMEA4396489) | marine metagenome | biome: Westerlies Biome; feature: [MES] marine water layer (ENVO:01000295) within the mesopelagic zone...; material: water (ENVO:00002006), including particulate matter (ENVO:01000060) such...
CAAATATATTCTATTATAATAATAATTACTATAGATGTATAAGATAATAGTTCTTCTAGTATTACTATGTTCTTGCTCTAATAATTTAACAGAAGAAGATATAAGACAACAAGAATACGGAGAATTATACGCTACTATGGATTGCTGGTGGAGCAGTCAAGAACTACTATCCCCAGCGCTTTTCTGGTGTACCGAAAATCTTGATACTCAACTTATAAGCGGTTATGTCAGCCTAGCTATTGAAGAAGATTTAGAAGGAGAACAATTTTTTTCTATTTGCGGCCGCGATGTTACTTTAAATACGGGTCACGATCTCCACGACAATCTTATTGCTTCAATGACCCAGTATGCTTATAACTGTTATGAGGCATATGAAAGAAATCTTGGAAATGAATTTGATTGGATATGGGATGAGCCCACCAACACTCTTCAGCTTATCTGGCGCCCCGAGGAGGAGCTAGACAAGGTTTTAACCTTATTTGTACCAGAAAAAAAGGACTCACCACGAGTTTTAGGCTCTGTTTACTACAAAACTGGATATTTTAACTAAATATTATATGAGTGATATTACAAAGATAGCGCTTAGCTTGCTCACATATGCCGTTTTATTTGCCGGATCGGTCTATATGCTAGCTGAGCCCGCCGTGGCGAGCGATTATATAGGAAACTTTGAAAGAGTTCCGGCGGTAGAAAATCGTCCTCCCCAAGTAGCTATGTGGAGTACTACCCCGACAGTTAGTGTGTGCGCAACTGCTCCGATTAGCGAAATACAAATTAATAGTGCTGTCCAATTTTGGAAAAGATTAGGTTATAAGTTTAATTATACACAATATAAATTAAGCCAAGACAACGGGCCCGGAAAAGTATGTGCCAATAAAAATCCTACTGGACATATTCTGGTTCATTTAGTTACTTCCGGAGTGAGAATGGAAGACACTTCCCTAGCTCAAACACATTTTTACGTGGATAATAATACTAATGAAATAGAATGGGCCATTATATATCTGCGCCCAAACGTGCGCTCCACAGTGCTCGAACATGAGTTAGGGCATGCGTTAGGCTTCCTACATTATAATAAAATTAATCACCTAATGAATGAAAAATGGGTACAGGGCGGATGGGACAAGGACGGCCTAGAAAGCAAGCGTCAATAGGCGATTTAGTTATATGCGTAGATACCGCAAAAAAAGACGCTAAAGGACATAATCGAAGATTTATTGGATTAGTGCTTGACAAATCTATCACAGTCTATAAAATACAAGTAGTGGACAGTGGTAAAGAGACCTACTGGCCCATGACAGCGACTTATCTATGGAAGGAAACAGAATGAGTACTGAAGAAGTAGTAAAAGTTGGTCACCAAGAGGGACCACCGTGGAAAACTGTTGGGAGATTTCCAACATTTGACGAGGCAGACCAGAGACGCCTGGAATTAACTCTGGAAGAAGATCTTCAAGTGAAAGTGCGATGGGCACGGCGCCGCGAGGATTTCGTGGTTAAAACAAGGGTCGATCCTGCTCTCGCAGCGACCGAGGCCTTAAAAGCCAAGCGCGAAGAGAAAAAGCGCCGTAAGGCGAAGCTCAACAAAAAGCGTAGGAAGAAGTGAGACGAGAGAAAACTCGTCGACAACGCTATGATAACAAGCTTAAAACTGCCAAAACATATCCAATTAGTCTCTGCGCTATTAACTTCCGCGTCGATGATAACCTTGGGTACCTTATTAGGAGTGCGGCTTGCTTCGGCGCAGAACGTATTTATGTGGTTGGACATGTACCCGACCGGAGTCACATAAAGTCTTCCTCCGGTAGTTTAATTGATTATGTGGAAATTGTTCAGTTTGCCACCCCCCGTGATTTTTTGGATCATGCAGAAGATCAAGATATTCAAATCGTGTCTGCAGAATTGGTGGCAGGCGCAAGATCATTATCTTCTTATCCTTTCACTTTTGATCGCCATATGTGCTTGGTGGTGGGTAACGAACAATCCGGAGTTCCCGCTGAAATAATTTCCAATTCTGATGTAATATATATCGAGATGCCCGGGCCCGGCTTTTGTTTAAATACTTCTCAGGCCGCAAACATATTATTATATGAAGCCGTTTCACAATATGGGAATCAAGTGTCTATAGCCTCTAGGCCAAACTAGTTAATGTACGCATGCTTGGATATACATAGATGGCTGAATTCCCAAAAAAAAAGTTACCGGCATTCCTAAAGACCGTATATCTTTCTAATCGTGAAATCCGGCTACTTTTAGCCGGTCTATATTCGCTTAACATGCCTAAGGATGAGATAGAGAATACTCTGTGGAAAAAGCTTCTTTTTGAAAAGCTTCATAAAAAAACTCGTAGAAAGAAAGATTAAGTGAGCAGAATAGCCGAAGATTCCCTCAAATTACAAGCTGCAATAGAATTTGGTTCTGAATATACCTATGAAATTAAAAACGGTGGCCATGGCCCAACGTTGGTGATTGAGGCTTCCTCGAAGACCAGCGCTGCCATTGCCCGCAAAAAGGCGCCCAGTAGGTGGGAGGACTTCTATGTTTTAGTGGTATATAGTACGTCAGCGCCTGAGGAAGAGCCTTCCGGATCGAGCAGTATAGTATGACAATAGAATTAGCTATATTTATTTCTGGAACAGCGCTCTTGTTTAATACGATTACTGTATGGGCTCTTGGACGCATGACTCAATCCCAACGTGAGGCGACTAGTCGCTTGTGGAACCGTCTTAATTATTTGGAAGTCAGCATGTCCTACCACGGGATGATTCCAATGCCGTGGGAAATGGAAGATCTAGACGAAAAGGTACAGGAAATTAAATCTTTTAAAGAAGAGGGGAATGTTGTATACTTACACAAAGGAGAGAAACATGAATAAACCACCAAAGGAAGCTAGAAAGAGTGAGAAAATAATTTGTGTATCTGGAGGATTTGATCCTGTTCACATTGGACACTTGCGTATGATGCAGGAGGCCGCCCAGCACGGTAAAGTGGTTGCTATTGTTAATTCAGACGCGTGGCTTATGAGAAAAAAAGGTTATATTTTCATGCCATTTAAAGAGAGGTGCGAAATTCTTAAAGGTTTTGGCTGTGTTGATGCGACGTCGTTTGTAGACGATACTGATGGTACAGTCTGTGAAGCACTGAAACGCCTTAGACCAGATTTCTTTGCTAATGGGGGTGACCGCAAAACCAATAATACACCAGAGATGGATATTTGTGAAAGCTTAGGGATTCACCTGTTATGGGGGGTAGGAGGTGGAAAGATCCAAAGCTCTTCTGTATTAACAACTCTCTCTGGTATGGTAGGAGATACGCCTACGGAAGTCGACGGAGTTGATATTACTCCCACCCGCGTTGAAGTTGTTGCGGGAGGAGATATTTCCAAGAATGGTGATTATTGAGGCGAGAGTCCTAATTAATATAAAATAAAGGACCTTAATGAGTCGTAAGAAAACTTATGTATTAGATACTAGTGTTTATTTGACAAATGCTGAATGTATTTACGCTTTCAAAAACAATGATATTCATGTTCCTCTAAAAGTTTTTGAAGAAATAGATAAACACAAAAAACGCCAAGATGCAGTAGGCGCCCAGGCGCGGAAGATCATTCGGATTTGGGATGAGCTGCGTTCAATAGGGTCTCTGGATAAAGGAGTCCGTATTCGTAAGGGGCTGGGCATCATAAAATCTATTAGCGCGGCTGGGGTAACCCCCGACGATCTGCCTCGCGATTTAGATATTAAAGTGCCGGATCATCTGATCATAGCGACAGCGCTGAAGGCTCAGCGCGAAGCTACTCGCAAAGTCATTTTAGTTTCCCGCGACATTAATATGCGAGTCATCGCTGATGCGGTGGGTCTTACGTCCGAAGATTTTCAAAATAATCAAGTTGTTGATAATAGCGAAAGCATTTTTGAAGGATGTACAACAGTTTTAGTAGATGATCAACTGGTAGACCGGTTCTATGAAAAAAAAGAGGTTTATCTAGAAAATCATGGCCTTTTCCCAAATCAATATGTTATGTTAGTGTCGAATGCCAATGAGAAAAAAACTGCGCTGGGAAGATTCATCGCCCCGCTCCACCCAATACAACAGCTTATTAAAAGCAAGAAGATTTGGGGCATCAAGCCCCGCAATAAAGAACAACAATTTCTCATGGATGCCCTTATGGATCCTAAAATTCAAATTGTTACAATAATCGGTAAAGCAGGGAGCGGTAAGACGATCTGTGCGATCGCTGCAGGCCTAGAACAGACCATAGACGAAGACTCAGCCGAATACTCGCGCGTAATCGTCTCACGGCCCGTACAGCCCCTAGGAAAGGACATAGGCTTCCTCCCGGGAACCCTGGAAGAGAAAATGTCTCCCTGGTTGATGCCGATACAGGATAATCTACAATTTTTAATGGGAAATGATAAAATAACGCTTGACATTTATCGTCAAAAAGGTACAATAGAGATAGAAGCATTGACTTATATTCGTGGGCGTTCAATCTCAAACGCTTTTATCATAATTGATGAAGCTCAAAACTTGACAACTCACGAATTAAAGACTATAATAACAAGAGTAGGTGAAGGTACAAAGATCGTGTTGACTGGAGACATCGAACAAATTGATAATGTTTATATTGACGCTACATCTAATGGCCTCACCCACGCAGTGGAGAAGTTTAAAAAATTTGAACTTGCTTCGCACGTCACTCTCCACAAGGGAGAAAGATCTAAAGTGGCAACATTTGCCGCAGAGAATTTGTAAAGGATATAAAATGGAACTAGAAAACCCAGACCTAAACTGTCCGATTGAGGACACCACAGGCCTGAAACAACTTATTGTGAATTATATTGGAAACCGCCTAGCATCTACTGAAGAAGTAACTGTTGATATGGCTATAGAGGTATTTTCAGCAGAATTTCCTGAGTTTTTGATGGCTGTTGCAGAAGAAAACTTTTTACGAGGCTATGAGCAGGCGCTCACAGATTTAGAAAACCATATACAGGACTGATGGAGTATTATATTTACAATATTCCAGTTTTTTTAGTGGACGAACCCGGTAAAGATGTAGACATCCCGGGTTTCTGTACAGAAGTAGAGGATTATCTGTCGCCCGAACTACTCACCAACGTAGAAGTTGTCTATATTGGCAACTTTAAAGAGTTGAAGGACCGTAATGCGGTGTACTCAAACGGGGGCATCTATATGACTAATATGGAGCCCACAAGTTTTGATATGATAGAAAATTTCGTGCACGAGGTTGCTCATTCACTAGAAGCAGAATATGGTGCAGAGATATATACGGAGGACCTACTCAAAGAATTCCAAAGAAAGAGAGCGCGCCTTCAGCAACTGCTGACTGCGGCCGGATACCATATTGACCCGCTTTTATATTCATTTACCGAATATAATGAAAAATTTGATAATTTTCTTGCCCATGAGGTAGGATATCCGGTTCTTTTAAACATGACAATGGGGCTTTTTGTTTCGCCTTATGGGGCCACCTCTCTGCAAGAATATTTTGCAAATGGATTTGAGAAATACTTTCTTGATAACCCCGAATTCGTACGTAAAGTTAGTCCCGTTTTATATAGAAAGATTGAAGAAATTGCCCATCCCCAAACGTGAACACATATCTTATTCCGAACTAAAAGATTGGGCAAAATGTCCGTACTATCATAAGAAAGCTTGGGTTGAGAAGGTTGCCCCGTTTGAAGGCAATGAATATACAGCTTTCGGTAGCGCTATTCATGATGTGTGTGAGAAGAAGCTTCTGAAGGAAAACATTGATGAAGGAGAAGTATTTCAACTAGGATTCGCCAAACGCCTTCAAGAACTGCTAGAAAAAAACATCGATACAAACCCCTCTAACATAAAACACATGAAAACTGCAGGCCCAGCAATTCTTTCTGAGGTCGACGACGCGTTGCAAGAATATTTTGGTGAGTATGAGGTATTCTCCTCAGAGGAAATGCTCTATGTTCCCATCGAAAACTTTAATATTAACTTTAAAGGCTTTGTGGATGCTGTCGTTAAAGTAGGGGATACCTATCATCTGTTTGATTGGAAGACATGCTCCTGGGGCTGGGACTCACGCAGAAAGTCAGAAAAGCTTGTTACTTACCAACTGACCCTGTATAAACACTTCTTTTGTTTGAAACATAAATTAGACCCACAAAACGTAGAAACACACTTTGCATTACTAAAAAGAACGGCGAAAAAGAACAGAGTAGAAATATTTAGAGTATCTAGTGGCGCCAGAAAAACGGAAAACGCACTTAAACTTCTCTATCAAGCCATCTATAATATCTCTAAAAGAGTTCACATTAAGAACAGGTTGGCTTGCGTAAAGCCGTACCCCTGTAAACTATATAAAACCGAACATTGCCCTTAAGGAAACAATATGTCTGATAAAATTAAGATTTTCACTATTAGTGATCACCCCTTATCACCTTCTGGTGTAGGGACTCAAACTCGTTATGTCATCGAAGGAATGCTCAAAACGGGTAAGTATGAAGTAGTCTCCTTCGGCGGCGCCATAAAGCACGATAGCCATGGCCCGCAAAAAACTCAGGAATGGGGGGACCTCTGGACGATCTGGCCAGTCGATGGCTATGGAAATCAAGATATGGTCCGAGCCATGATTCACCAACAAAAGCCAGATATTTTATGGTTCATGACAGATCCGCGCTTTTATGGTTGGCTATGGGAAATCGAGCACGAGATCCGAGCGCACGTACCAATGGTCTATTATCACGTTTGGGACAATTATCCCTATCCAACTTTTAATAAACCATGGTATGAGTCAAATGACTACGTCGCCTGTATTTCTGAATTGACAGAGGATATTGTGAAGACGGTCGCGCCTAACGTTGATTCTTCCTATCTTCCTCATGCAGTAAACGACGAGGTATTTAAACCATTGACCGAGGCAGTTGTCCAGGAGTATCGCCAAACCCGGGGCCTCCAAGATAAATTTGTTTGTTTCTGGAACAATCGCAATGCCCGGAGGAAACAATCAGGAACCCTAATCTTTTGGTTTAAGGAATTTCTTGATCGAGTGGGGCACGATAATGCCACTCTCATTATGCACACAGACATTAAAGATGTTCACGGGCAAGACTTAGAGGCCATCATTCATGAGCTGGGCCTCACAGATGGTCAGGTTCTTTTCTCGCAGCAAAAAGTGGAGGCGCCTGACCTGGCTGCAATTTACAATGCTGTAGATCTAACAATCAATATTTCAGATGCAGAGGGGTTTGGTTTGGCAACCCTTGAATCTCTTTCCTGCGGCACCCCTATTCTAGTCAATATGACAGGGGGACTTCAGTATCAGGTTACTGACGGCAAGGAATGGTTCGGCATCGGCCTTGAGCCCACTTCTAAAGCCATTATTGGTTCCCAACAAGTACCCTATATCTATGAAGATAGATTAAGCAAAGAAGACTTTATCAATGCGATGGTAAAACTCTATGAAATGAGCCCCGAGGAACGCGCCGAAATGGGCGCAGCCGGCCGCGCATACACACAGAAACAGTTTAATTTTAATGATTTTGTAGAAAGTTGGGATAAACTTTTGACTACGATTCACGATGAAAAGGGTTCGTGGGAAACCCGAGCCGGCTATCAACCCTATGAAATGAGGACTTTATAAATGAGAAAAAAAATAGTAGTGAAGGCACCGGCACTGTCTCGCTCCGGCTACGGAGAACAATCGAGGTTTTGCCTCCGCGCCCTCCGGGCACACGAAGACAAATTTGATATTTTTTTAATAAATATTCCATGGGGTAAAACAGGACAAATCTCCGCCAACACGGAGGAGAGACAATGGCTGCAAGGTCTTTTACTAAAAACGGCTACATATTTTCAACATTGTGGGGGGAAGCCTGAACTTGATGTATCTATCCAGATTACGATTCCCAATGAGTTCGAGAAAATGGCACCCGTAAACATAGGGTACACATCAGGAATCGAGACTACCAAGATTGCTCCTATCTGGATTCAGAAATGTAACGAGACAGTAGACCACATAATTACTATTTCTGAACATTCAAAAGCCGTACTTGCAAACACATCTTATGATATTTCAGATAACGAAGGCAATCTTCAACAGAAAGATTGGAAGATAACGGTCCCGGTTGAACACATAGACTACCCTGTGCGCCTTTTTGAGCCTGATCCTTTAAACGTCACCCTCAATACTACTAAAAATTTCTTGGTGTTTTCCCAATGGAGTCCACGTAAAAATTTCATTAATACTATTAAGTGGTTTGTGGAGGAATTTCGAGACGATGAAGATGTCGGTCTTGTAATAAAAACCAATACAGCCGCCGACTCCGTAATTGATAAAGAGATTACGACCCGACGAATAGCTCAGTTGCTGGGCCAGCTTGGCGAGCGCAAGTGTAAAATTCATTTTCTTCATGGGGACATAACCAACGAGAACTTGGCGTGGCTTTATACGCACCCCACCATGAAAGGCATCATCAATATTGCTCATGGGGAGGGTTTTGGCATCCCGCTCTTAGAGGCTGCATCTTACGGGCTTCCTATCCTCACTATAACGTGGGGAGGACAGTTAGACTTCATTTGCAAGCCCAATAAGAAGGGAAAACGTGTTCCTCTTGTTGGCAAAGTGGACTACGACTTGAACAAAGTACAGCCAGAGGCAGTGTGGGAAGGGGTTATCCAAGCTGACTCTATGTGGGCATATGCTCGCGAAGCCTCCTATAAGCGCGCTCTTAGAGATGCTTTAGAGAAGGAGAAACACCATAAAACACGGGCGAGACAACTTCAAAAGCATGTGTGTGAAACCTTTACTGAAGAGGCTTATGCACAAGGCCTCGTTGAAAATATACTAAAGTGCTCCCCTCTCCCTGAGCCAGAGGTAGATATTGATTCATGGCTCGCGGAGCTTGAAGTTAATGAGTATGAATGACAGGGTAGTATTTATAGCGGACGCCTTTGCTGATCAACTCCCTGGTGGCGGCGAGCTTAATAATGACATTCTGATTAAGATGCTCGGTGAGGAGGGGCTCACAATTCTTCCCATAAACAGTGGTGGAGTTGTTCCGCTCCTCATTGAACACCACGCGAATGATAAATTTATAGTGGCTAATTTTATGGCCCTCCGAGAAGATTGCCGGAACGCCTTGTATGATAAGAAATATATCATATATGAGCACGACCACAAATATCTTAAAAGCAGAAATCCCGCGGCCTTTTCCGATTACGAAGTGCCCCCCGACGATATCATTAATGCCGAATTTTATAAAAATGCACTTGCTGTCATCTGCCAAACACAATTTCATGCGGATATTGTAAAAAAAAATTTAAATTTAGATAACATTATTAGTGTGGGCGGAAATTTGTGGTCCGATGAGATATTGGATCTTCTACAAGAGATTTCTGAGAAGCCCAAAGAAGATAAATGCTCGATAATGATATCAAACAATTGGCATAAAAATACTGATGGTGCAGTTAAATTTTGTGAGAGCAACGATTTGCCTTTCGAATTAATCCAACCAGCCTCATATAAAGACTTTCTAAGTAATTTGGGGAAAAACACAAAGCTAGTATTTTTCCCTCATACCCCAGAGACCCTTTCAAGAATTGTTGTAGAGGCTCGAATGATGGGGATGGGCGTGGTGACCAGCAATCAAGTGGGCGCTACGAAAGAAGAATGGTTTCAATATAAGGGTGCCGAATTAATTGACATAATGAGACGTAAAAAAACAGAAATTTGTAATACTGTAAGGGACTTGTTAAATGGAGAATAAATTTAAAATAGTAGTTCCATTTTATAATGTAGAAAAATGGATTAAGTGGTGTATTCGCAGTGTTAAAAGCCAAAATTATACCAACTATGAATGCTATCTTGTAAATGATATCTCCACTGATGGGACAGAAGAGGTGGTACTAAAAGAAATCGAGGCAAACGAAAGATTTCATTTCATTTCGAACACAGAAAAAAAGTATGCCTTGAAAAACATATATGATACTCTGGCCGAAACCAACACCGACCAGAATGAAATTGTGGTTATTTTAGATGGTGATGATTGGCTAGCGAGCCCTGATGTATTGACCACCTTGAACAAGGTCTATAATGAACACGAGTGTTGGATGACATACGGAAGTTATATGGAATACCCTTCACAAACCCGCGGCAAGTTTGCCAAAAAGATTCCAGACTCCACTATTGCGGCCGCGTCATATCGACAAAGTCATTGGATGTCGTCACATTTGCGCACCTTTAGATACAAATTGTGGGAACACATAAAGCCGGCCGATTTTACAAACCCCAATACTGGTAAGTTTGTTAAAGCCGCATGGGATTTGGCATTTGTTTTTCCAATGCTAGAAATGGCTGGGCACAAAGCCCATTATGTAGAGGACATTCTCTATATCTATAATCGTGCGAATCCTTTAAATGAAGACAAGGTGGATCATTCAATCCAACTTAATGAAGAGCATTATGTGCGACAAAAAGAGAAATATACCTTATTGGAGAATCTGTAATGAGAATATTAATAACCGGAGGGTGTGGCTTCATTGGTAGCAATTTAGCCGACCTCCTCATCGACGACGGCGCCGAGGTAGTGGTCATAGACAATCTGGTATCGGGGAAAGAAGAAAACTGCAACGACAGTGCCACTTACATCTTTAAGGATATAGCAGACGCCCTAACCGATAAGGAAACGATTACCGCACTTCAGGATATTGATGTGGTTTTTCATCTGGCTGCGATGCCGCGAATTCAGCCGAGTTTCAAAGAGCCTCTCTATACCTTAAGCAACAATACACAAGGAACTGCCATCGTTTGTGAGTTTGCTCGTCAAGTTGGAGCCAAAGTGGTTTATGCAGGCTCAAGTACTTTTTATGGGGGGGTTTATTTGAACCCCTACGCGTTCTCTAAGTGGTGTGGGGAAGAGGTATGCAAAATGTATAGTCAAATTTACGGACTGACTACTTCAATCGCACGTTTCTTTAATGTATACGGACCGCGCCATCTTAAAACAGGGCCCTACTCGACAGTCGTTGGCATCTTTGAAGACCAATGCGAAGAACAAACCCCTTTAACTATCACCGGAGACGGTGAACAAAGACGTGATTTCACTCATGTAAATGATATTTGTAATGGGTTGGTGGCGATGTCAGAGGGCACTCATAAGGGTGCGGCTTTTAACCTAGGATCCGGCACGAATTATTCTATTAACGAGCTGGCCGCCATGTATGTGGGTTATCCAACTACATATATCCCCAAGCGTCCAGGCGAAGCTCAAGAAACCTTAGCGGACACATCTGCTATTCATAGCCAAACAGGGTGGGTAGCACATCATAGTTTGAAAGACTATGTTGAAGAATTTATGGGTGGCGAGAAGGCGCCCAAGGAATGACAAAAATTAAACTAGAAGGACAATGGAAGGGCTGGGCAGACCAAGTTCGCTGGATGGATCCCACCGCGATAAGCGTGAGTTCCCGTCAAATCGAACAGGTTTATCTCATAGCCAAACATACGGGCCTCCGCAACGCCGACAAATTTTCAATACTGGAAATTGGGCCTCATGACGCTATAATGGCTTATGAACTCTTAAAGCGTTTCGGTGATAAAATAGATCGACTCGTCTTAGTGGACGGCGCGCCCATGTTAGAGAAATGCCGCGGCCACCTATCTAAATGGGAGCAAGTAGAATATTACACAGTTGAAGAGGTCGATAGAATTGTCGGCGAGTTCGATTTATTTGTATCGTGTCATTGCATGTCTGAGACGACACCGGAATATCAGAATTTCATATATGACAAATTTTTCCCTGTATGTAACGAGTTGTTTATACTCCAAACGGATAGTTCTGAGTATCGCCCAGAATCTGAGGAACATGGATCTCGGCGCAGCCCCAATCATAAGAATTTAGTTAAAAAAGCTAAACAGTATTTTAAGGAACATAAAGAAATTCTTCCTCGTACGCCCTCTCCTACTGACTTACCCGACCATATCAAACTGACTTGGGCCAAAGGATCACCGGACACTCGATGATAAGTGTGAGTTTGAAGGGAGGGTTAGCCAATCAGATGTTTCAGATTGCAGCCTTAGTAAATGTAGGAGTAGAAAATCGATGTAAATTCGCCATCGATCCACAAATTTGGCCTGCTTATGGCGGCGCTGATATCGGGGATCAGGATCCTCAAAAGATGGTATTTGGGAGAGATTTTCAAGCGGCCGCCCCAAACAAGTATATAAATAATATATTTCGGCACGTGCCTAGGCTGAACCTGTCCCCCGCTTCTGATATACTTTTTGCCGGTGTCTATCATGAAGATTCATTCACCTACGAAAAAATACCTTATATACCTCGAATGGTATTAGAAGGATACTTCCAATCAGAAAAATATTTTAAGGACTCTGAGAACGTGATCAGAAAGATTTTTTATCCCCCTCCTGAGGTAATCCAATCTTTTAGAGAGCAATATCGACAAAACGATCATCGCCTGGTAGCAATTCATGTCCGCCGCGGCGCTCATACACATAACTGGGAACATCACGGCTCTCTTCCAGCAGCTTATTTTGAAAAAGCCATGGCAATGTTTGATAACTGTCGCTTTTTAGTATTTAGCGATGACATGCCCTGGTGCAAACAGTATCTCCATGCCGACCATCTTGAATATGTAGAAGGTCATGAAGACTATGAAGACCTATATTATATGTCCCTGTGTGACAGTAATATTATCGCTAATAGCACCTTCAGTTGGTGGGGAGCGTGGCTCAATAATAACCCCGACAAAACAATAATCAGTCCACGCAAGTGGTTTGGCCCGGCAAAAAAGCTTGATACTAAAGATTTGTTGCCACCTACGTGGGTTACTATCGACAATGATTTGGAGGGCCCCCATGGTATCGTCTGAAAATAAGATAAAAGTTAATTTATTTGACGTTTTGGCGTCTCATAGTGTGGTATCCGACGGCTTTTACACCTTTACCCCCCTTGTGGAGCCTGCTGAAATAGAATATCACGCGATGATGCCCCCCGACACCATGGATCAACTGAACGCGGTAGCCCGGAATGAGGGCCCTGCTGGCGCTGACGACGCGGGTGCACACTCAGTTGCTATTCAAATCGCTAGCGGTCCAGACCCCGAGTATTACCTCACCCCCCACGCTGTGAGTGTCTATACTGACAGGACATTTGGACAACCAGCCTTCGCCAACCGCGACACGAGCGGCACTAAAGTCGCGTGGATTCTAGAATGTCATGAGGTACATCCCCACAACAGGATCAGCGCGATTCAGACGGAAGATGTGTACGATTATATCTTTACATTCGACGAAGAACTGCTAGCTCGCGGTCCTAAATATATTGAAAACTTAATTGGTACGTCTCGCATTATAGATTCGCGCTCGAAGCTCTATAAAAAAACCAAGAACATCTCGTTAATTGCTTCTAAGCAGAATTGGTGTTCTGGTCATCAGTTACGTCATAAAATTGTAGAGGAGTGCCATTCCTCTGTTCAAATTGATTTATGGGGCAGCGCGTATAAACCATTCCCTATGGGCGCAAAGGTTTTGCCGCTAGCCGAGTATAGATTCTCGATTGTTGTTGAAAATTCGCAAGGCGCCAAATACTTTACGGAAAAGATTATCGACTGCTTTCGAACCGGCACTATCCCGATTTACTGGGGGTGTCCAAATATAGATAAATATTTCGATATAGATGGTATAATATGTTTTGAGACGATTGAACAATTAAACAGCATCCTTCCTGCCTTAAACCAAGAAGAGTATGATAGACGCTTTGAGAGTGTAAAGAAGAATTTTAAGTTGGCGAAACAATGGACATCTATGGACGACACATTCGCTCGAAATCTAAAGAGAGTGGTAGAAAATCATGAGTAGAAAATATTTGCCTACATTATCGGAACTTATTGATCGACTGTCAATTGCCCAGTTAAAGGAAGTCTTTATTGCGGAACACAAAACGGAGTATGGTGCAGAAATTTCTGACATTCTTCATGATATTGACTTGACACTCCAGGAAAAAGATGTTATTATAAATGCAGAAACTATTAGGGCAATCGTGGTGTTATCTCAAATGAACTTACATATCTGGCATAATGAATCCAATTACCGCAAAGGTATTAAAGATGGAAACAATCTTGAATTAACTCATGGTCTCAACGGTATTAGAAATACCGCGAAGAACAAGATTCAAGAACTTGCTGGCGGCCGGAAAGACTATAAAATAGACTGTTTGGCGGCCGACTTTAAAGACTGGGAGATAAGCTGGGATTCCGGTGAGGAATAACCATGGAGATCCAGGGAGTAGAAATAAGCAGGCCCGATGTTCATACGGACTACAGAGGTGATTTGTGGACTCTTTGGAAGTCAGATGCACACCACCTAGACTTCAATCACGATAAAGTTTCCACTTCTCGTAAACATGTACTACGGGGAATCCATGGAGACCAGAAGTCATGGAAGTTAGTAACGTGTTTATACGGGGAGCTATATTTCGTGGTGGCGGATCCCCGGCCGGATAGCGAAACTTATATGAAATGGGATTCAATGATATTAGACTCACGAAACCGATCGCAGGTACTATTGCCCCCCGGGGTAGGGAATGGCTTCCTGGTGCTGAGTGAAGAATCGGTATTTCACTACAAATGGTGTTATCCCGGCGCCTATCCTGATATTGATGAGCAGTTTACAATTAAGTGGAACGACCCAGCCTGGAATATTAGTTGGCCGATTGATAATCCAATTTTACAACCAAGGGACAAATAATGAGAGTAAAGCCTAAAATACCGCCACATTTGAAAAAAGTTCGAGAAGTGACCATTACGGCTCAAGAGCTAATTGACTTTGAATCAAGAATCCGTGATCTTTATGAAGACGGAGGCGTTAAGGGCCCAGTCCATCTCGCCAAAAACAACGAGGAAGAACTTATAGAAATCTTTCAGTATGTCAGCGAGGACGATTGGGTGTTCGTGCCATGGCGAAACCACTATCACGCGCTACTTCACGGTGTGGACTCTCAAAAGCTTTTTGATTCAATTGTCAACGGGCGCAGTATGGGAACCAACAACGTAAGCCCCAACTTTTATGCTTCTTCAATTGTGGGAGGGATCATCCCGCTGGCCCTCGGCGCCGCCATGGCCCTGAAGCGCCAAGGCAGCCCCCATCGTGTTTGGTGTTTCGTGGGAGACATGACAATGGAAACAGGAGGCTTTCATGAAGCCTATAAGTACTCACAGAATTTTGATCTACCTCTTCAATGGGTGATGGAAGACAATAACATGAGTGTCCATACTCCTACCGACATGGCCTGGGGGGCCAAACAGGAAGTACCGGCCAATGTTATCTATTATCGTTATGAGATGGAGTACCCCCACCATGGAACTGGAAAGTGGGTAAACTTTTAAAATGAAGTATAAAGAAGAGCTTACACGGGCCATGGAGTGGCTGGGATCTAAAGAAGATACAGTGTTTGTGGGTCAAGCCTGCAGGGTGAGTGGCCACGCTATTTCAAGTACGCTGGAAAAAGTTCCGCTTGATAAAAGAATAGAGCTACCAGTTTTTGAGGAAATGCAACTTGGGCTCTCTACGGGGATGGCATTAGAGGGATATGTTCCTATTACGATGTATCCGCGTTTTGACTTTTTTATTCTCGCTTGTAACCAGCTTATTAATCATCTGGATAAAATCAGAGAAATGTCCCAGAACGATATGTGCCCACGCGTCATTATTCGTGTTTCCGTGGGCTCTAAGCATCCTATTGATGCCGGCCCACAACATACTCAGAACCATGTAGACGCTATGCGACTGATGCTGACAGACGTTAACGTGGTAGAGCTTAATGAACCAGAAGATATATTTCCAGCTTTTCAAGAGGCCTACGAGCGCCCAGATAGCCGAGCGACATTGCTCATAGAACATGGGGAGTACTATGGTAGCAAGTAACTTCTCCTGGCCTCTCATGAACGACAATATTACCCCCTCTGACAAACAGGTGCTGATTGATTTTTTGAAAGAGCCCGGAGTCCGACTAACTAATGGGCCTAAGGTTCGAGAGTTTGAAGCCCTGTGGAGTGAGTGGTTGGGAGTCAAATATAGTGTTATGGTTGGCTCTGGTGCAGCTGCTAATTATGTTACTACTTCTATCGTGCGTGAACTAAAAGGTGAAAAGGGAGAGATAATTGTTCCTACCATTGGGTGGGTCTCCGATATTTCCTCGGTTATTAACACCGGATTTGTGCCGGTCTTTGTAGATGTGGGAATAGAGACGATGGCTATTGGTGTAGAGGGCATTGCGCGTGCCATAAACGACAACACTAAGGCGATCGTTTTGGTACATGCTCTGGGCTTTAATGGCTTAAGCGACGAACTAATAGCTCTTGCTCAAAAGCATGACCTCTTATTAATCGAGGACTGTTGTGAGGCCCACGGTGCTACCCACAAAGGGGCCCGCGTAGGATCTCTGGGGGACATGTCCTGTTTTTCTTTTTACTTCGGGCACCACATTACAACCATTGAAGGAGGCATGGTCTGTACCAATGATCCAGAAGTTTACCAACTGGCGCGAATGTTTAGATCCCATGGGATGACGCGCGAGGCCTCCCCTGAGGTACAGCAGCGATATGCGAGTTCCGATCTTAATCCCCTCTTTACTTTTGCGGTTCCCGGATATAACATGAGAAGTACAGAACTTAATGCTGTTTTAGGAATTGAACAGATGAAACGTTTAGATTCGAACATTGATCATCGACGCCGCAATCTAGCTACGTGGCTAGAGAGTCTAGACTCAGTCCTCTATTTTACGGATTTTGCAACAGAAGGAAATAGCAATTTTGCCCTTCCTCTCCTGATTAGGGCAGCGCGCATTCCCATGAATGCTGTAACTGCTGTCTTGGAGAAAGAAAAGGTGGAGTATAGATTGGGAACGGCTGGCGGGGGAAACCAGGCGCGCCAACCATTTCTCAAAAATTACGAACACATAGTGTCGGGAAATTTAGTGGGATCCAATTATATCCACGAACAGGGCCTCTATGTGGGCAATCATACAGATTTAACAGAAGCGCAAATCAAGGCGCTGTGTAAGGAACTAAATAATGTTTAAAAATAAGAAAGTATTAGTAACCGGAGCCAATGGAATGATTGGGCGCTCCTTGGTTGAAATGTTGAAAGCACGAGGTGCGGTGGTAACAACCACGGATCTGCCCACAGACTTAAGAAACCGAGACGCATGCGCGCAAGTATGCGAAGGGCAAAACTTTGTTTTTCATCTAGCAGGAATAAAGGGATCCCCACAACGCTGCATGCAGGCGCCTGCATCCTTTAGCGTTCCCATGATTCAATTCAACGCGAACATGGTTGAGGCAGCGTATAACGCCGGCGTAGAGTGGTTTTTGTATACTAGCTCGGTAGGCGTTTATCATCCTGCTGAGGTTTTTTATGAGCAAGATGTGTGGGAAACTTTCCCCTCCAAAAATGACTGGTATGCAGGATGGGCCAAGAGAATTGGGGAAATGAATGTCGAGGCCTATATGAAAGAATATAATTGGCCCCAATGTTCTATAGTCCGCCCGGCGAACGTATACGGTCCCCATGATAATTTTGGGCAGTGGTCTATGGTTGTTCCTTCCTTGATTAAGAAGGCAATGGAAAATGAGGTTTTGGAAGTCTGGGGAGATGGCTCCCCAATCAGAGATCTTATTTATACTGACGACGTGGCCGAAGGAATGTTACACGTGGTGGAAAATAAAATAACCGAACCTCTTAACTTAGGAAGCGGAACGGGTATTACCATTCGTGAGGTAGCCGAGATAATCGCAGAGCACTTTGGAAGAGAGATAGTGTGGGATACAACAAAACCAATGGGCGATCGGAAAAGGCTGATGAGTATGGAAAGCGCTCGTACCCACGGGTTCACTCCGCGGACTTCTCTCAAAGAAGGCCTTATCAAAACGATCGAATGGTATGAAAACTTAATTTAAGATACAATGACTTCTAAACGTAAAATCTACTTGATCACTGGCGCCGGTTCCGGCCTAGGTAAATATCTTCACAAAAATATACCCGGGTCACTTGGTCTGACGCGTTCCAACCGGGATGAAATTTTAAGGTACTGTACTAAAATTGAAGATTTAGTTATTTTACATTGCGCATTTAATGCGAAGAGAGATGTTGAGGACTATAGTGATTACCTTGACGATAATGTGTTTCTAACGATGGAGTTGTTATCCCTTCCCTATTCTCGGTTTGTTTACTTTTCATCAGTGGATGTGTATGGGGCTCTGACCCCTTACAGTTTTTTAAAGAGAGCGGTTGGCGATCTTATAGCGAAAGTGGCCGATAATTACTTGATATTAAAGCTGCCGGCTATTCTAGGGCCATATATGCGCCCCAACTCGTTGATCCGAGTGTTAGAAGAGGCCCCAGGCCTCACACTTAGTGCGGAGTCTTCCTTTAACTATGTATTGCAGAGTGATATACTGAATCTAGTAGCAGCAGATAAGACGACTGAAATTGTTGGCGAGTACGATTTTGTATCATCAACAAACGTAACACTGGCCGAAATTGCATCTCACTATAATAAAAATGTAACTTTTGGTAATTTTACTTACGAAACGAATCTAAGTAAGATACTAGAGAAAAATAATCTTCACCCATCCCGAACGCGGACCTCGTTGGAGACGATAGAATTATTTTTAGAGGAAACCAAATGACACAGAAAAATAAAGCATCTTTTATAGTTCCCTCCTGGCACTATTGGATCGACCCCCTCAAACATCAACCCTATTGGGAGCTTTACTATGCCACATACCTGCGCTCTCAAGGAGTTGATGTTGATATCTTTGATATGCGCGCCCATGCCTCGGCGACACTTGAAACGGCCGTCGACACCATCCCAGAACGAGATTTTTACTTTTATTGGATTTTCAAGACCGGGGACGCTGCAGAAATTTATTCAATTGTTGAACTCTTAAGAAAGAAATATCCTAATGCGGTTCATGCTGCAGGAGGCACTCATGTGGATATGTGTCAAGAGGAATGTAAGGGAATATTTGATGCCATAGTGGTCCAGTCCGGCGAGCACTCGTTTAAGAAAATTATAGATGACAAGAACGCCGGCACTCTTTCAAAATATTATTTTAAAGATTATAAGGAAGCTACCTTTCGTGATACCCTTTATCCAGATCGCAGCTTCTTGCCTGATGACAAGGTAGTAAACACTAAGATATTTGATCAGTACGGCGATATCCCTGCCACTTTGGTATATTTTTCACGCGGCTGTATGATGAACTGTTCATACTGCACTTATAATGTTCCCAACGAACTACAAACTAAAAACCCGGACTTGATGAAGAAAGAAATAGCATATCTTAAAGAGCGTTATGGGGTTAAGGGACTTCTGGTGAAGGATGAGGTAGCTATTTCTCCCCACAAAAAAGTATCAACCCAGATGCTAAACGCGATCAAAGAATCCGATGTCCTGTGGCGCGGCCAGACAATCAGCCTCGCAACGCGAGATCAATTACAGTTAGCAAAAGATTCAGGATGTATGGAGCTGGCTATTGGTATTGAAACCGTAGACGATACGGTTATGGGGGTAATCAATAAAAAATGGCAGAGCGAGAAAATTATTCACCGTTTTATGGAGAGCGCCAAAGAGGTTGGTATTAAGATTAAAATTTGCTTGATTTTGGGACTCCCCGGCGAGCCACCTGATATTGTGGCGAAGACAATTCAATTTTTGAAAGATACAGAACCAGACTATATTAGTCTTTCAGGCTTCTTACCAATTCCGGGATCTCCTATCTACAAAAATTATAAAAAATATGGTATCAAACATATTGACAAAGACTGGAATAAATATTCTCATCTTCTGTTTAGATTTTCCGACGAGGAAGAGGTGGGGTTACCATTTGACTATGAAGAAGACACGCCGTGGGGCAAGTCTTTCACACGGGAAGAAATAAAACAAAATATTATTGAGGTTCAAAATTGGTTACGAGAAAGAAAAATGTTGTATTAACATGTACTTGCGAGAGGAAAAGAGCAAATGTTTAAAGATAAGTTAGTAGTAGTAACAGGCGGAAGTGGGTTTATTGGAACACATTATATAGAGGAGCTTCTAGAGCGAGGTGCGAAAGTAAAAACTCATACTCACGAAAAGCCTATGAAGTTAAATGATGACCGTGTTGAGGTTTTACCTAACATTAATTTGGAAAATATTGAAGACTGTAGACGCCTAATCGCAGGAGCAGATTATGTCATTCATGCCGCTGGCAAGATCGGTCACCCCTCCTTTATTGCTACCGATTTTCAGGCTACCCTCAACCAAATATGCGTAATAAGTAACGTAGTAGATGCTTGTGTGGGAGCGAATGTAAAAGGATTTTTAGATATTAATAGTTCAACAGGATATCCCGACCGGAGATACCCTATTAAAGAAGATGAATTTTGGGAGGATGAGCCCTATATTTCTTATTATGGATACGGCTGGATGCGTCGCTATCGAGAGAAGATACTGGAACATGCCTCGCACATCTCTCCTATGAAGATAGGGATCTGTCGCGGCACGGCCATCTTTGGCCCTCATGATAACTTTGACTTGAAGACGTGTCATGTCGTCCCGGCGCTTATTAAAAGAGTATTAAGCGGAGAAGACCCCTTCATAGCATGGGGAAGCCCCGATGTAGTCCGCGACTTTTTATATGTAAAAGACGTGGTCCGAGGCGCGCTCTTGGTACTAGAAAAGGGAGAATCCATGAAGCCCTATAACTTAGGATATGGGTCGACGGTTACAATTGGAGATATTCTTGCCACGATTCTTAAGGTGACCGGAAAAGC
>TARA_R110002020_G_scaffold97701_2_pt1 | contig 20829 bp, 14 predicted proteins | sample TARA_R110002020 | Tara Oceans TARA_R110002020 (sample SAMEA4396489) | marine metagenome | biome: Westerlies Biome; feature: [MES] marine water layer (ENVO:01000295) within the mesopelagic zone...; material: water (ENVO:00002006), including particulate matter (ENVO:01000060) such...
AAATATTAATACATCTAATCTTTATCACTGTTTAATGCCCCAATATATCCAATATGAACCCTACCAATCCAGGGATAAGTATCTGCTGCACCAGCATTTCCAGTTACAATTTTCACATATTTAGACTGCTTTGGCATCGAATTGATTTCGTAAGTATACTTGCCTATGGTATTATCCTTCAAACCAGAAATTGGGCTAGGGTACCCTTCTCTAAATGTTTTTTTTACGTTATTGGTGATATCCTTCCAAGACTTTCCATCCACCGAATATTCAATTGTAATTGAATCAACTTTGTCGCTAAAAACGAACAATGCTAATGATTTTAAACCATCAGCCTTATATACAATCTCTCCAGAAGAACTTTTTGAAGTTCTTTCAGCCTGAAAATAGTCTTCTTCCGTCTGTCTTAATCGTGGATAAGTTTCGGAATTGATTTTAAGGTTATCACTATGAGAATACGTCAATGAAAAATCTCGAAGATTATCCATCACTAGTTTCTTTTTTATTATAATAGGACCAATAATGTTTGAGGGAGGAGTGGTTCCTGAAACATTGGCACCTATTACTCTATAAAAATAAGACTCCCCAATTGTAGCCGTTGAGTCTGTAAACATTGGATAGAAATACAAATCATAACTAATATCAATGTTGCCACTTACTTTGTTCCAGGGACCTGATTTTGATTTAGCTCTTTCGACGAAATAATATCGGGCACCCGGAGCAACCTGCCACTTCAAAGAAGCTGTATTTTGCTCAAGGGTTTTAAAAAGAAAAGGCGGGTCAATTGGAGCTGGAAGTGGTGGAACAGGAAGCTCTCTGATTTTATAAGAATATGCCCTGATCTCCATCAAATTGTGGGCTTCATTAAAATATTCTCCACTATTAAACCCAGGCCATCTGCTCCCTCCCCAGCTATAGGCGTGAAAAAGTGCATGACCTCCTATTCCTCCATTCTGTTGGTTTTTCATTAAGCTCCAAAGTAAACCTCCCGTAGTTCCCGTTTCTACAATTTCCTCCAGAATGGGAGTGAAACGATCCATAGCTTGAAATTCATCAATGATCATAGGTCTTTTTCCTTCACATTCAGCCCATAATTCTTTCACTGTCCCTTTATAATTAGGGTATTGACGTGTCTTAACAATATCAATTTCGGGAATATTAACAAGTACATCATTAACTAATTTCGCCATATGCTCAGGACCATTTGCCCGCCGTGGATCAGCTATTAAATGGTTTGAATCAATACTTTTCAAGTATTTTGCCATTTCCGCTATCCAAGCTACTTTACTGTTAGGCACCTCATTGCCAAATTCCCAAGCTAGAATAGCTTTATCATCCTTATAGGCAACACCAGTATAAAAATTCTTCCTATTTGCCATTGCATATAACAAATCCTTAAATCCCTCCCTAACTGCTGGATCGGAATAGTAGTCCGTACCACCATGCATTTCACTAAAAACTTCAGTCCCTCCCCAGTATTTATTTTCCTTCACCAGACACAAAATCACTCTCATATTATACTGGTTACATAGTTGGAGCATTTTGTCTATCCTACGGAATGCAGTTTCATTGTAGATGCCTGGTGCTTCTACAAAAGCTTCATAATCGTCAGATCCATTTGACACTGTTATTCCCCAATTACGAAATACCGTTACCCCCATTTGATCCATATCCTTGAAATAGCTCTCCATCTCAAAGGTTAGCTCGGGCGGATCGTAAGCATATTTACTAGTTGCACTCGTGTTTCTATATCCGTCGTATGGCCCAGTAATGGAAGGTGAGTTCACTCCAACAAATCGAAAAACTTTATCTCCATCCATTAATTTATCACCACTCCGTCTTATAAAATTATCTTGCGCAAAAAGATTGGATGTAGCAATTATAAATGTTAAAAGGCTTAGTATTTTTATCATTTCGTACTTTCGTTAATATTTCGGTTTGGATAAGTCTTAAGGATAGGTTTAAATGCTTACTTAAAAATACCCTCCCTTTTTCGTTATTTCCTGAATAGTTTGTCCCTCTTGCACCCAACCAAATATTTTCTTCTCATTCTCTCTTATTTCTTCCGACCTGATCAATACATCGTAAGCTAATTCACGAGGAATGACTAGCACACCATCCACATCTCCCAAAATGATATCACCAGGTTTAATGGTAACATCTCCAATTTTTATGGGTATTTGATAATGTGTAATCAAACATCTTCCTAGACTGCCATTTGAAATTCTATATTCATAGAAAACTGGGAAATCAGCTTCTATAATCTGGTGAGTGTCCCTCACACCTCCATCAATGCATGCTGCCTTTACTTTTTTGCCTTTCGCAGTGGCCGTCATCACCCCTCCCCAAAGCGTTGCTTTCTGGTCCCTGCTGGTATCCCACATCACAAAGGCATCCTCATGCATTTCATCAAGCATAAGTGTGCGAAATTCCATTTCACCCGATATTTTTACGTTAGGGGCACTTTTCACTGTGAATGCAAGTCCCGCTACGGTTTTATACTCACGCAGCGGCAAAATTCTTCCTGGTAATGCTTGCTCCAAAAGGCAAAATTCCCGTAATACATCATTCACAGCACCTGTGTACAGCTGTTCGAAACGATTTAATATTTCTTTGTCAGGAATAGGAAATTTAACATCAGAGATCTCTTCTCTTGTCTCAATTAATTTTTCAAGGTTCATCATACTAACCTCTTTTTTATATTGATCTACACTCATTATTTCATTGTTTTAGTTCTGTTCCTAATTCATTTTAAGGCTATAAACTCATTCCCCCATCTACATAAATACTCTGGCCAGTTATATATCGTCCAGCGTCCGAGCAAAGAAGCAGAGCGAGCCCTGCACAGTCTTCTGGAAGTCCAAAATCACCAGAGGGGATTTTCCCTTTAACTAATTTGGCATATCCTTTATCATTAAGTGCCTCGGTGTTTCTTTCTGTAGCTATAACACCCGGTGCAATATTATTCACCGTAATTCCCTCAAAAGCAAACTGACTAGCTAGATTGATAGTAAGGTTTGATATAGCCGCTTTGCTAGCAGCGTATGCTAGCATCATTGAATGAGGCTTAACTTGCTGCACACTTCCTAAAAATAAGATCCTCCCCCAACCGTTTGATTTCATGGCTGGGTAAACGTGTTTGATTAATTCAACTCCAGCCCAGACGTTAGCGGACATTTGGTCATCAAATTCCTGGTGGGTGATGTCTGCCCATTGGCGTTTTATCTGAATTGATGCATTTAGTACAAGAATATCTACATTTTCCAATTCCTGCCGGATTCTTTCTATGTCTTCCATAACACCAATATCACCCGTGCAATAACCGGCAGACGCACCCATGTCCACTATCTCCTGCACCACTTGTTTACAATGGTTGGGCTGATCCTTACTATGCACAATCACGAATGCTCCAAACTCCGCCAAACTCAAGGCAATGGCTTTTCCAATACCAGTGCTGGACCCAGTAACGAAGGCTTTCCTTCCAGAAAGGTCAAGTTTACTCTTCAAGGCCACATTCATATTTGAAATTGTTTACCTTCTTCAGTAGACAAATGGACGCCAACCAGCTCTCCATTTTCAGCTTCAGTTATCACCAGCCTTTTGGGATTCTTAGGATCAAAAGCACAATTTGTAGGGTTAGAACCTGACATAAAAAGTGTGTCAATGACCTCTCCCTCCGTGTTGACCACGCGAACTTGACCAGTCCCGTAAACAGCAACATATAAGTTACCATTAGAATCAAATGCCATCCCGTCAGGACCTCCAGGACCATCAGGTCCACCAATTTCGCACCAGATTTTGGCCTCTCTCCATTCTGCTTTGTCTGCATCCCATTCGCCTTTCCAGAGTCGGTGTTTGTAGGTTTCCGCAATGATTAAACTTTTGCCGTCGTTGGTAAAGGCAAGACCATTAGGAAAATACATCTGATCCGCAATCTTTTTGACGGTTCCATCTTTATTAAGCGCACATACATAGCCAGTAGGCTCCTTACGTGAATCTCCAGGGCAAGTGAACAAAAGGCTCCCTTTTGAATCAAAAACCAGGTCATTGGGCATACTGAGTTCTTCATCATTCACTTGCGTAGCTTTCGTCTCGAAAACTCCTATGATTGGGTCATAAGTCCGGATAGATTTCTGCCCTGCATCGCAAAACCAGATGAGACCATTAGGATCAATGGCTATACCATTAGGGTTGCCATCGGTGGCAAATCTTTCCAATTTACCATCGCTAATTCGTACCAGGTTTCCACCTTTCAATTCGACCAGCCATAGGTTATTGGCCTGATCAAATGCAGGTCCTTCAGGAAAGTCAAGTCCTTCCTCAATAAGTTTCGTTTGGGTTTTCTGTGCCATCACTAAATCAAATGCCGCCAACGTTAGGAAACCAATCAGGCCTATACGGATCTTGGTGGAATCGAGCATAGTAGTCTCCTTTTTCCTCATAATATTTTTCATATCTTTTCATTTTATCTTCATCAAGCACCACACCTAATCCAGGGCCAGTTGGAACTTTAATACACCCATTTTCATACTTCATTAAGCCTCCCTGAATTATATCATCGGTCAAGTAGTGATAGTGGGCATCTCCTGCAAAGGTCATTGCCGGAATAGTAGAGGCGGTATGAATCATTGCCGCCAGCTCAATTCCAAACTCCGCCCCGCTATGCATGGCTACTCCCATATTGAAAGTATTACAAACTGCACATAGATCCTTTACACCACGTGGGCCCTCCCAATAATGGATATCGGTAAGCACAATGTCTACAGCACCTAATCTGATGGCTGGACCTAAATCGTCAAATTTATTGGGGTACATATTGGTGGCAATGGGTATGCGAACTTGCTTACGAACAGCTGCATTACCCTCCAAGCCCCACGCCGGATCCTCAAAATACTCAATACCAAGATCTTCCAGCCTTTTTCCTATTTTCACAGCAGTTGGAACTGACCATACTCCATTAGGGTCTATTCGCAATCCGTAGTCTTCGCCGAGTCTGTCACGACAAAGTTCAAGCACCCTTGCCTCCTCTGCTGGCGCCATTACACCTGCTTTAAGTTTCATCGACTTTACTCCCAACTCTTCGTGAAGTTGCTCGCAGTGATCGGCCAAGTCTTCTGCACACTCATCGTGCCCTCCCCCCGGTCGATCATAGCGCCAAAAAAGGTAGGCGATAAACGGAATCTCATCCCGAACACTGCCACCTAATAAATCACTCAATGGACGGTTCATGGCCTTGCCCTGTATATCGAGACATGCCATCTCTATGGCAGCATACAATCTGCTGTTTGAAAGGTAGTATATGCTCCTGAGGACTTTCATTTTAATCACCTCGAGCTTAAAAGGATCCATTCCGATGATTCTCGGCTTCAACTTTGTAAGTGCTGCGCGTTGATCTCCTCCCCCAACTTCACCCAGTCCAACGATTCCCTCGTCAGTAAATATTTCAAGTATTGTCCGTAAAAAATACCCTGGGTGAACACCCGTATTGTGCCTTAGTTGTGCATTTAGGGGAATAGCAACACACCGTACTCTTAGATCAATTATTTTCATGTTTACAGTAAAAATTTATTCAGTTAATCCAACACTATTACCTGCTTTGAAGCACTTTTCTTCCCAAAATCAATTACTCTTTTATATGTTTTCTTTCCTGCTTTAATAACCAACTCATATTCCCCATAAAATCCCTCGAAGGCGAGATTGTTTGAGCCAGAAATAGTACTTGTTTTCAAGCTTGTCTTCCATTCCTGATTGATCAATCGATCAAGCACCTCATAGGCTGGCTTCTTAGTAAAGTCTCTGTTCAAAAGCCCTCCCATCCATTTATCTTCGCCCAGATTCAATGAACCGTCCGGCCTCATGTACCCTGGTGCGGCTGTGTTATCTACCAAATTCCACCAGACTATAGCCTCAACATTAGGATGACTAAACCAGAGCCTATAAAGATTCTCTGTCATAATTGCCTGATATTCGGGGCCCTTTTCAGATAGGGCAGAAATTGTTATCTCTGTAACATGTAGAGGCAAATTAAAATCAGCATAAAGATCAAGCGTATGGAAGAGGCTTTCGGGGGAAAATGTCTCACCATCTAGAATCTTCCAATATTCGCTTTCATTGAAATTATGGAACTGTAATCCGATGACATCCAGTTTGGCACCTTTCAATAAGGTATTTTCAATCAATAAATAGTCAGCACTGTATTCACGTTTGTTGCTACGGTTCCAAATGGCAGTAGTAAAATTCAAAGTGAGATCATTGCTGTAAGGGAAAAGCCGCTCACTTTCCTTAAATGCTTTAAATGTGAAATCTTTCGGCATAGTTACATCTGGATGCCTATCGGTCACTTCGTTCACCACATCCCACAATTGAATATCATGGCCATACCTTTCTGCTATTTCTTCTATTCTCTTGCTGATCTTCTGCTCAATTAATTCTTCGTTTGGAGCTAGCCAGTCAGGCATCGACCATCTAGGATTGTCCCATACCAGAGTATGGCCTTTGGGCACCAAACCGTACTTTTTGCTAAACTCAAGAACCACGTCCGGAGCGGGTCGGCGATAGATGGATTTACTGGTTTTATCAAACCTCAAATTGCCTGGCTCCGGCTCAAGTTCCGGCCAATAAAAGGGAATGGTCACAAAATTGAATAGTTGGGTAAAATACTTCTCAAACAAGTCATTTTCATTTGGGTCTTCAAAGCCCTTCACCATAAACCCATTTGCACCAAAATTGAAGTCATGCTTTGTTTGTCGGAGATCAATTTCGACTTCAGTAATCGGCATACCACTGGTATCTTCAAATCGAACATTAAAATTCCCCATCCGGTTTTGTCTAATGCCATCTTCTATTCGCTGCTGAATGTAAGGATCCTCCCAATTTTCAAGATATTTTGGTGATGGCTGGGCTACAGTCTTCTCGCTAATAAAACTCAGCAGCGTAAGGATAAAAAGGTACTTCAAAATATTCATAGAGATATAATTTATACTGTTTTCATAATCTTTTACTAATAGAATTTGCAGCCTTATTCAGCGTAGCAAGTATATTTGACCGAGTCATTTCTATAAACCTACTTTCAGGCAAGTAAATACTCAAGCTAGCTACGACAGTGTTTTGTTTATAAATAGGCACTGCTATACCAACAATATGACTTTTGGTTGTTTGAGTGGCATAACCTTGTTCTTTGATCTTTTGAACCTCCTTCTTAAATCCAGCTAACGTAGCCCCTTCTTTCCAAAAATCTGCCGAAGGAATACCATATTTCTCCACATACTCTTGTAGTAAAGTATTGCTCAATGAAGCGACCAAAACCCTACCAGAAGCACTATTATAAGCTGATTTCTCTAGTGAGGATTTTACGTTCAGTTCATTATTAGCAATTACTTGGTGTATAGCTACACGAATATCTTTCTTAAGCACTCCTAGTAAACATGTTTCATTGATAGCAGCAGTCAAAAGTTCCATTTCGTGAGAGGCTGCCTTCAATAGCTCCTGTTCATAATATGTATTTCCAGCTATCTGAAAAACCATAAACCCAAGCCTGTACCCTTTCTTATGGCCTATTTGATCAATGAAATTCCTGTTAACCATAGTTTTAATAATATTGGCACATGTAGCATGATTCAACTCCAGAGCATCTGCTATCTCCGTAAGAGAATAAATCTTGTTTTTATCTTTAGCTATAAACTCAAGAATATCTAAGGCCCTATTTACAACTTGTATCATCTTTCTTTTTTAACATTAATAAATTATATTTTACAATATAAAATATAATCAAAATACTATATATCTTCATTCACTCTATCCATTATACAAATACTTTCAGTTACTATATTCAACTTAGCTAACATCAACATCGCACTTCAATATCTTATTGTTTTCTATCAAACAGAAACTACGTCTTTACGTTTACAGTAACTATGTCATTTCGATAGAAGAACCTGGAAACTATGAAGAGCAAAACAGCGCCCAAAACATAGCTCATGGACAGCATAGAAAGGCTGTTTCCCAATCCTAGAGTAGGCTTAAGAACACCAAGTAAAACAGGAGTAATAGCGCTGATAAGAAACGCTATCATGAGCATAAGTCCGGCTGCTGATGAACGATAATGAGGTGCCACAACATCGAAAAGAGATCCAAAAATATTGCAGTCAAACATACCTCTGAAAAACCCAAAAGCGGCAAGAGAAACATAAGTAATGAGTAATGAATCGGATTGTGCCATCAGATAAATAAAGGGAGCACCACAAAGCAGTCCAGTCATTTGGATAAGTGGCCGCACGTTCTGCCATTTATTAACCAACATATCGGAAAGCTTTCCACCGAAAAGAACTCCAAGGAAGGCTCCCACATGATGATAAAACATAGAGGAAAAGCCGGCGTCACTGAGTGTCATGTCGTATTTTTCATAAAGAAATGAAGGCATCCAGGTTAGGTAGCCGGTATTTACAAACACCATACAGGCGAATGCGCCGGTCAACCACCAAAAGCTTCTCGTCTGGAAAATAATTTTGGCATTACTTACTAACTGGCTGAAGGACTTAGTTTGTTCACTCCCTGAAAATACTATCCCATTTATCGCTTCTCGGCCTTTTAACCTGACTTGTATAATGATGGCAAGGAGGATACCGAAACCTCCAAAGGCATAAAATGCATTGCGCCAGCCATATTGCTCGCCGATATAGCCTGCCAGCCAACCACTAGATATTATTCCAAAATAGACGGCTGTTTGGTGTAACGACAAAGCGAAGGACCTGCTCTTGGTATGTTGCTCACTTATAAGTGAATTGGCCGTTGGAGCATAGAATGCTTCCCCACCACCTGTAGCGATGCCACGAATAAAAACAAAATACAAAACTGTGTGACCAAGCCCTGTAAACATAGTTGCAATGCTCCAAAACAGCAGACTAATAACAATAATCTTCTTCTTTCTAAAGAAGTCACCCGCAAAACCCGCAACCGGAACGAGTAACCCATATGTCCATATCAAAGCGGATGCAATTAGCCCCAGCTCCGCGTCAGAGAATTTTAAATCTTCCTTTATCAATGGTAAAACGACATTGAAGATTTGTCTGTCTGCCTGATTAAAGAAGAAAGCCAGCCAAAGTAAAATAACCAGTTCCCACTTATAAAATGTTGTTGTTTTATTCACCATTTAGTTTGTTTAGAGGGTATTCATTGTGAATTGCTCTGATCTCCTGGTTTGTAAGTGCTCGGTTAAAGACTGCAAGACCTCCAATCTTTCCAGAGTAGAAGTTGCCCATTTCATTACTTCGATCCACAGCCCCTACTGTAAAGTCCGCACCATTTTTTCCTGGACTATAAATTCCTTCGGGATAGGGATAAGGATTTCTATTGTTTCGAATGTCGAGTTCTCCGTTGTAGTAAGACTTAATCTCACGTCCATCGTAGGTCATAGCTGCAAAAGTCCAGGTATCATAGGAGATAATCTCCTTTCCAATTGCCGCATCCATACAATATTTAAACCCTGAAGTTGGCCCTCCTACTCCGGAAATATGCCCACCTACTTGATCGCCACTGTCATATATCCCCAAGTTCAAAAACATACAATATTGCCGATTTTTGTTCGTCTCATTCCACATCCCGGCTATGGTTTCACATTGGTTAAAGTCTTTGAAACGCCGATTCACCCAAGCCAGCAAGGTCATTTCCGCCTCTTTACCATGAAGATCTAAACCTTTGCACTCACTCCTTGGGATAAACAAGTATTGACCCTCACTTAAATTTATCGAGTGTCCTGCTAAAACGCCATCATTCTCTATTGGAACTTGTCCGTTCCCTTCCCTAAGAGAATAAGGGTATTCACCCTTTGCAACCAATGGATTAGTTCCTTCGAAATCCCACATAGATAACATGTTTGGAATGCTCTGGAGATAACTTACTTTTTTAGATATCTTTTCTTTCATAAAAGGCATTGTCATGGTGACCAATAAGGTTGATTGTAAAAAACCTCTTCTATTCATACATCTTTATTTATATCGACCAGCGGTACAGTTTTTTTATTTATAAACTGTAAGTCGAACTTCGTCCCCTTATTGAATTTCAATCTCATACCAGACAGTTTGATATTCTGGTTTTAACAGAATCTTAGAACCTGATCCATTTTCAAATACCGGGACTTCCATCATACGATCTCCCCTTGAATCCAAAGCATAACATTTTGTTTTCTGGGAATCAGATGGCAAATTAATTGTAGCAGGGATGCCTTCAGCCTGGATCGGACCTTCCCCCCAATCAGTTAGCTTAATTTTCGTTTCAGAAACTTCTTTTATCACCATTCCTTTGTTCTCGACCAATCCAGTGGCCGTTAAAAGGATATTCGTGGACTCACCCGACTCACCAAAACCTGAAGCATTTTTGGAGACAAATGAAATTGTCGCCCATCCCAGGCGGGTTGTTCCAATGTCAAGTGTAACACCTCCAAGTTCTATTGTTCGCCCCTCAGGGAAACCGGTAAATAATTTAGTATTGGGCGTATTAACCGTCAAATAAGCAGCATTTTCTTTTTCCCCGTTCCATACTATTTCACCAGTGCTACTAGTGATTACTTTTTGGTTTTCAATACTCTCTAAACCATTCACAGGCTTATCGACTGGACCATTTTTCAGTATGACAGCAGTTTTCTTGATCAAACTCAGCCTAGGATCAAATCCAGCAGCATCTATCCCCACCCTAACTTTCTTTGACATCGACAAGCTGTCAAAATACACCTCATGAGATATCTCTGCAGTGATGGATTCTATGGCTTCATGCACATCTCCCCTCAAAAACATCGCAGCGCACGCTGGCATGTGTGCAATCACGTCAGTACGTGCAATCATGTCGAAGAAATACGTCATTGCTTGGGGCTCAAAATCTAACCGGTGGTTATAGGTGTACTGAAATATACCATCCCACCCCTGCAATCGACCATACGCAGCCAGCATTGGCTGTGCTTCCGCACCATATTGATTGGGGAAAGGATGATTGTATTCACTAATAGTAAAGGGCTTGCTATCAACTCGCTGAACCGCCATCTCGTGGATGTTATTCATAGAATTAACCATTGAAATATTACCTATTTCCCAATCTGGACTCACCGGGCTTGGGTGACTCCAGTAGGCGTGTATGTCGACATAATCAAGATCAGACTGGATAAAGGGAGAGGTGTATCTTAGTTGTGTTCCAGAAACCAATGCCTTAACCTCAAGATCCTTTTTCAAATAATCATATAACCCAGTCCAGTAGTCTTGCTCAACCTGATAGATAAACTTGAAAAAGTCACCAACTGCCGGTGAATAAGCTGAATCTCTCCTGATAACAGGAATTGTGCTGGTTTTATAGTTCTCAGTCACATTATTTATGTCTACGCCCCAGGATTGCACCAATTCCCCTATTGAATTATAATTATTGTGTAACCACTTATTCCATTGTTTTTCAAGTTCAGTGCGATATGGGTCAGGCAGTTTGTCGATGGCTCCGTTGAGGTATTGATTGAAAAGTGCATTCTCATTGTTGATTTCCACCATCGCAATGGAAGGCTCGTCGGTGTAGGCCAAGCCAGTATATGGGTTGACGTGAGTTAGCAAATCCTTTGCATACTCTTTTTGTAGGGAAATCATGCGTGGTACAAAATTGTCAACTCCCTTATCTAATGGGGGTCTTTGGTCTATACCTGTAAATCCGTCACGATCATCGAGTTTTCTTGCTACATGCAAATTGAGGTTAACATAGATTCCTCTCTTTTTAAATTGAGCGATCATGTAGTCCATTTTGTCTATTTGCTCGGGATCCAGATTTCTCTGTGTCGTTGAATCACTAGTGAATATGCCTTGCTCTTGCTCTTCTTTGAAGTTCCCATAATTAGCATCCATATAGTGCAGGCGAACAGCGTTAAACCCAAATCTGGAAAGCCTTTCTGCCAAAAGATCCGCCTGATCGTGGGTTGGGAAATTAGCTGACCCTGTAAGGTTAGTAGCATTGAACCAAACCCGGCCTGCGTCATTAACAAAATGGCCATTTTCGGCTCTCACAAAACCATGTTTTCCAGCTGGAGCATCGAGCAAATGCGACATGTTTGTGACGTTATCTGGTCCATCGTAAGATATTACAAACGAAAACAAAGGAGATACTTCTTCTATTTTAAAATGCTGAGAACAGGAAGACAGAAAAAAGCTAGGAAAGAAAATTAGTATTGCTCGTGAAATGCATCTACAGAGCGTTAACGATTTGCTTATACTAATAAAAGGGCTTTTCATGGTTTATTTCAGGTTTATACTTTGCTCGTTGGTGTTCCAGCCTTTTGTATTCAAAAAGATATTCTTTCCTGATTTAGTCTCTCTCCACTTTACTCTAATCGCTATTTCCCGGGATTCTCCCGGAGCAAGCCAGAAATAATTATCGTCGGCATAGAAGATTCGTTTAGCACCTGCTATGTCTATGCTAGTCATAAATGCGGGGATCTTTCCAATATTTTCAACCCTTATCAATAGGCTGTTATCAGTCTCTGAGTGTGCTTCATTTGACAATAACTCCACATTCAATTTTGTAGATGACTTCGCTACAGTTGGCTTCAACCAAGGCCCCTTGTCAAGGGAAACCCATGGAATAGGTTTGTTAATATATTCCTTGTAGAAATTGGGATCGTCCAATTTCGAAAGAACACGAGGGTAATAGACCGACCTTGAAACCAAGTCCCCTGAAGCGTTCTTCAACTCAGCTATCAGAAATAAAAACTGATCTTTAGTCTCAGACGAGATTGTAAAATCTCCAAGTGAAGTTTCAGTTACAGAAGCACCTTCTGAAATTTCTATTACCTTTTCCTGCTTAGAAAGCTGGTTGAAATCCTGATCAAAAACAGATACAGAAACTATGGCATTTTCTATTTTGCCGATCGAGTTGGTGATTTTTGTCTGTAGCTTTATGTTCTCCCCAGACCTCCATAACAGTCTTTCCAAATCAATGGCTACATGGGTTTTTTCATAAGTCCTTTTCAAAAAATAGTACGGGGCAACAGGCTGTCCAAACCAGTCCATCATCTGTATAGCAATTACAGGCCAGTGACGCTTAAACACCCAGGGCATCAAACCTGCCGTAACTGGATAATTTCCCTGCATTTTTTCAGAAACTATCTGATACCATTCTCCAGCACCTATCTGGCTAGCCTCAGAAATAGACTCCAGACTTGGATCAGACATGTCATCGAAATGTGAGGCTCGGCTTAGCATCCGTGGAACCCTACCGGGCCCATACTCTGTGAAGTGATGAATAAATTCAGGGTGAGTATCGGCAAATTTCACATCCCACATTTTACCAAGCCCTGAAAACTCTTTGTTGTCTACCAGTTCATAAAACAAGCCCGCCTCAGGTATGCTGTGCATTCCAGTTTCCGACACCCAAGCTTCATACTTATAGCTCTTATCATACCAGGTTGGATCCATGTCTGGATAAATATGGACACTGCCATCATCCGGTGTACTTCGAACAAAAAGTCTGGTATTGTCAAATATTTTTAAGTTTCGCTCCAAAACACCTATTGTGGCTGCATTTCCGTATGAGTATGGATTAAATTCATTGCCCCCACACCATACCACCAAAGAAGGATGATTCCTCAACCTGACAATATTCTGAACCACCTGTGCCTCCCAAACATCCTGCGGATAGTCGGGTGTATCCTGATTACCAATCGGAAAATCTTGCCAAACCATAATACCTAGTTCATTGCAAACTTTGTAGAAGGCATCGGTTTCAAGCAGGCCGCCTCCCCATATTCTCATCATTTGCACGCCCATCTCCTTTGCTGCTGAAAGCTCCCAGCGGTAACGCTCCTCCGTCAAATCGAGTAGCACATCGGCCGGTGTGAAATTCATCCCCTTGACAAAAATCTTCCTGCCATTGACAATAAACTGCCAGTTCTCGTACCTGTCAAACAGGCGTGGGCCAGCAGTAGGTATTCTTTCAATTATGCGAATGCCATAATCGAAAGAGATTTTATCGATTACCACCCCGTTCTTTTTCAACGAAACACTTACCTCATAGAGATTAGGATCACCCAATCCAGTTGGGTTCCAAAGCTTGGGGTTGGGTATGGTCAAATCTTCTTCACTCCAATTACGCCCCTTAAACAAGTTGAGAGGGACCTCTTTAGAAAATACCGTTGTCCCCTCTGAGTCGAGTTCTATAACCAAAGATATTTTTTCATCATGAGGTGTATAAATCACCCCGTCGGCACCCGGATGGTGGATTTGAGAATTTCCCCATGGATGCAATTGAAACTGCAGTGACATTGCATCTACAAGTACTTCTACTGAAAGGTGTAGCTGTGCCTCATTCCCCTCCATAGAACGAGTCGTCAGGAAAGGACGCTCCAGATGAACATTCGGAAGGATTTCAATTCTTGCCCCCTGCCACATACCCAAACTAAAAAAAGCCTCGGTTCCCGATCCACCACTAATAATCCATGGTTTGATAATTTTGCCACTGGCTCTAGGATTGTACCCCGTTCTTTTTGAGTAATCACGTTCACCGGTTGACCCTCTAGGTAAGTCTTCAAAATCAGTGGCCTTATTGCCCCAATTCCCAGCCCGCACTTCAACAACTATTTCATTCTGGTCACCATAGTTGGCCAGCTTACTAATATCGATGACTGGCCCCCCAAACATACCTTCGTGCTCTCCTATCAGAGCGCCATTAACCCATACTTTCGAAAAATAGTCCACACCGTCAAAACTCAGTAAAACCAGCTGACCTTTAGCGGCTGATGGAATCTCAAGCTGCTTTTTATAATACCAGACTTTCTCCTCAGCCCAACGGTACTGTGTGGAGTTTTTGTGCGCATAAGGATGTGGAAGTTTCCCAGCTTTGTAAAGTGACCAATGAACCGAATTGGGTATCTGAGTGGAGAACGGGTCTTTCCTATTTTCCAGTTCTTTCAAATCACCGATAGGAGCATCCATATAAGATAGCTCCCAGGTAGTAGAAAGATCTATATGTTGAGCCGCTGATCTTGGAGAAATCCGGTAAGGCTGCCATAGCTCTTGCATATTTGTTTGTGCCGAAAGATTGCCTACCAAAAGAATTAATAGAGCACAAAGGAAATTGCATCGCTTAGTCAATATTTTAGGTATATACATTAGAAACTGAAAAGCTTTAAGGGAGTCAATATTTAATTTTTAGGCATTGGTTAAGAGGAGGGCTATTTTTGAAGCCTCTCCTCTACCAATAATTCTAACTTGCAAACTTATTAATAGCCTGGGTTTTGATCCGTTGCTGGATCTATCAAAGAATTAAAATTCAACTCAGAATTTGGAATGGGCCATAACAAATGCTTCTCAGCTACATCCTTACCTGTCGCTGCTTTTATCCTTTCTTTTACCTGTCCGGTTCGCTTCAAGTCCAGCCATCTTTTGCCTTCCATCTGGGTTTCATACCCTCTTTCCTTAATTACCAGTTCATAAAACATGGCCGCTGAATAATCGGCTAGTTCAAAATCAACTTCAGATGCCATATTTGGATCATACCCATAAGCTCTTCTGTGCACCATATTCAATTTTTCCATCGCATCAGAGGAAATGGATCCAGATGCTCGAGCATCTGCCTCAGCGTACATCAACAAAACATCAGCATATCGATAAAAAGGATAGTCATTGCCCGCAGTTCTACCGCCCCCAGCTGCATCTGGGTCACTGAATTTTTTAGAAAGCACAGAATTAGCTCCGAGCCCAATATTCCAAGGATACCACAACTGAAATCTTAGATCATCACGATCCATGGAAGCGAGTGTTGAATTGGCAACCACATCACTGTAGTGTGCGTAATATCCTCCACCACCAAATAACCCTGATCCAGGATGATGAATAAACTGAACAAAAAACCACCCCTCACTTCCGCTTAATCTAGAGAATTTAAGATAGAAGATTTCCTCTGAAGAAGTTACCACCGTAGGACCGTAGATTTTTTCAAAATCCTCCGCAACAGTAACAGGAACCAAGGAATAGTTCTCAGAAGAAATCACTTCCAAGGACTTATCCCTTGCCTGTTGATATTCCTGTCGATAAAAATGAACATCGGCCAAAACAGTTTTAGCAGCCCATAAAGAAGGTTTACCCGGAAGGGGGGCGACACCTGGAAGATTAGCTTCTGCAAAAGCCAAGTCTTCAAAAATAAGCTCATATACTTCTTCGGCGGTATTTCTTGGAATTTCGATTTCAGTCATGTTCGCTTCAGTACGAACGGGTACTCCACCCCAATTTTTTACCATCGTGAAATAAACAAATGCTCTTAAAAACTTAGCTTCAGCGATATACTTTAGTTTGTCTTCCTCGCTAAGATTAGCTCCATCCGGCACATTCAGTATAACAATATTTGCATTACGAATAGCCAGATAAAATTGGTTCCACATCGATTGGGTTCGGCCTTCATTATTCCCATCGAGTCCCTGGAATGTGGTTAAAATTCCATAGCTCCCACGTCCGAAGCTATAATCGGTATAAGCTTCCAATTGAGCAATATATAACGCTCCAAAAGCATTATCGCTTCGTAAGGGGTCATAAATGGCAGCCAAAGCTGCCTCTACTTCAGCATTGGTATTGTAGAAAGTTTCTACTGCCAAAGATTTCGGGTTTTCTTCTAATGCTTCCTGACAACTAAAAAGCAGGGAAACAATGCAAAATATACTTAGTAACTTTTTCATGATTGCTGATTTTAAAGGCCTACTTTAATTCCGAAGGTGATAGACTTTGCTGTTGGGTACGAATAATGGTCGATACCTTGGCCGATTGCATTTGAACCGCCTTGGGAATTAACCTCAGGGTCCCACCAAGAGTATTTGGTTAAAGTCAATAAATTCTGACCACTTCCGTAAATCTGCAGATTTCGCAACCAGTCAATTCCTAAATTCTGAACTGGTAGGTTATAGGCTAATTGAATATTCCGGAGTCTTACAAAAGAACCGTCCTCGACCAAACGATCAGAGTATCGCATATTGAGATTTCTTGTTATGACCGGATATTTTGCATCCGCATTTTCAGGAGTCCAATGATCATCATATACCTCCTTGAGCATATTTAGCCCAAATCCATAGTCAAGTGTATTGCCTATCGCACTGACATTAACAATATCATTTCCTTGAGATCCCTGAATAAATAGACTTAAATCGAAATTTTTATAACTCATCACTGAGTTAATACCATAATAAAAGTCAGGGTTTGGATTGCCTATAATTGCTTTATCAAATTGGTTGATAAGACCATCAGGAACTCCTTCTGCACCAGATAGATCTTTGTAAATTTCCTTTCCATTTTCATCATACCCATCATTCATATAGCCAAAGAATACGCTCATCTGTTCACCTTCACGCAAAAGGCTTGTATTATCGTTGATAAACGTCACATTTACGCTTCCTCCTAGGATATCCTGTCCTCCATACAATTTTACAACATTGGTCCTGTTGAAACTGATGTTCGCGTTGACATTCCATTTGAAATCGCTATCAAAAATTAATGCGTCAGCTGTTAACTCTAGTCCTTTATTCTGTATTTCTCCGACATTTTGAATGGTCCGGACAAATCCCAAAGAGGATGGTAACTGAACAGTATTCAAAAGATCCTTGGTATTCTTAATATAAGCGTCAACTGTCAAAATAAGGCGATTTTGCATAAAGCCAATATCAAAACCAACATCAGCCTGTTGGGTAGTTTCCCACCTTAGGTTCCCAGGAAGAGTCGTGCCGGGGGCAAAGGTGTTGTACAAAGCATCCCCGAAAACTGTTTTTCCAGAATTCAACTGGTTAAGTGTAGCATAAGCTCCAATTGCCTGACTCCCTGTGTAACCAAAACTAGTTCTAAACTTCAGTTCCGAAATTGCACTTACATCTTTAAGAAAATTTTCCTCCTTTACTTTCCAGGCAAAAGCAGCTGAGGGAAAATACCCCCATTTATTACCATCAGAGTATTTAGAGGAACCATCCGTACGCATACTTGCTGTGAAAAGGTATTTATTATCCAAAGAATAATTCACTCTAGCCAAATAGGAGATTAGTACTGAATATGAATAACCTGTCCCAGGTATTCCAGGGTTTTCAGCTGATCCAAGGTCGTAGGATTCTGTAATATCACTTAGAAATCCAGTTCCAGAACCATTTAGAAATTCAGATGAAAAATCTTGATAGGTAGCTCCAATAAGCGCAGTTAATGAATGTCGATCTGCAAATACTTTTGAATAAGTCAGGGTATTCTCACTTAACAAACTCAAATTTCTACTAGAGGAAACACTTGCACTTCCTTGAGAATTGATATAGTTCAAAGTAGTGTAATTATTTGACCTGCTATCGTTATTTTCCACCCCTCCATAAATTCTCAATGTCAAGCCTTCTATTGGCATAAAATTCAAAGCCGCATTTGCCAAAACTATATTTGCTTCTGATTCACTGGTCTGTTCATTGATTTGATTTAAGGGATTGATAAGCACATTTGAAATAAATGGATAAGCAGTGGCCAATACCGTATAGCTGCCATCATCATTGTAAGGTGTTAGCGTTGGTGGCGCGGATATGGCACCTCCAATCATTGATCCACCTCTATTTCCTCCTGAAGAATTTCTGGTTTCAATTGAATTTTTGGTTAATGTTGCCCCGTAGTCCAATGACAACATTTTATTGATATTCTGTGAAAAATATGCACGAATTGAATATTTCTTATAGCTACTGCCTTTGATAATTCCCTCTTGATCAAATACAGTCCCAGATACAGAAAATTGTGTCTTATCAGAACCACCATTCACGGAAAAATTAGTGTTTTTAATCGGTGCATTTGTAAACACAAGATCTTGCCAATCATATCCTTCTCCTGCATTATCAATTTCCTGTTGCGAGAAATATGGCGCTAAATTATCATTGACTGCTTGTTCATTGTAGAATTGCATATACTCTTCAGCATTCATCAAATCAAGTTTTTTACGTATTGTTTGGACCCCATAACTTGTTTCAAAATCCACCGTTGTCTTGCCAGCCTTCCCCCTTTTTGTAGTGATGATAATTACACCATTTGCTCCTCTAGATCCATATATCGCAGTAGCTGATGCATCCTTAAGGATTTCCATGCTCTCAATGTCATTATTACTTACTATAGTCGGGTTACTTCCTGTATATGGGAAACCATCGATGACATATAGCGGCTCATTACTTCCTTGAATTGAATTGGTACCACGTATTCGCACACTAACTGGCGCTCCAGGCGCTCCAGTATTTTGTTTTACTTGAACTCCAGATGCACGTCCAGATAAAGCCTGCATAACATTAGCTGCCGGAAATGCATTGATTTCTTCATTTTTAACTGAACTCACGGATCCAGTTAAATCGCTCTTTTTGACTGTTCCATAACCGACCACCACTACATCGTCCAAGGTTGTGAAATCAGGTATCATAACCACATTTATTTCTGACCTGTCTCCTACATTCACCTCCTGAGTTGCATAACCAATAAAGGAAAATACCAATATGCTACTTGGTGCAACATTCAGCTTGTATTCACCATCAATATCAGATGTTGTCCCTTGGGTAGTACCTTTAACCAGGATGCTGACTCCGGGAAGTGCCATCCCCTCCTCTGTTACTTTTCCTCGAACCTGCGCTTCTTGCGCAAGAGAGAAATGGCTCATGCCTAAAAAAAGTAGTAGGCAGCCAACTAATTGTAGATTGATATTCATGGGCAAGAATTTAGGTTTTTGTTAATTTTATATTATAAAATTGGATTTTATAATATGTAATTATAATAAAAAATTGTAATCCAATGCAAATGTTTTAAAAAATAATTCAAACGATTGCGCGCAGCATCCGAGGTATAATCGTAACAAATACAGTTAACTTGAAAGCATTTCTTGATTAAGTAAATAATAGGATCAATTTCCTATAGAGGTTAGGTTCCCTAGCTATGACTAATTGAAACGGCCCTTCTGAAAAGATTATTCCGATATTGGAATAGGAAGGAATTAAAAAAGTTGGGAACAATTCCTACCAATCAACCAGATCGCCTGTACCGAAAAATTCCGGAACTTCTAATAAGCAATAACGTGAAACTTTTTAGTTAATTCAATCTGGTTTTTCCATGGGTATGCCATGAAGGATTTGAGCATTATTAATTCGATACTGCCATCCTATCAAGAATGCTGGTAATCATAAAGGTTATACTCAAAGGAGAGAAAGGGGTAAGTAAGCTTAATTTTTAAATGCACGAAGCACATCATTTAATTTGGATAGTTTCCAAAAGGATTAGTGGTTGTAATATTCAAGACTTTTTTGAAGGTAATAGGCACCAGAAACCTATCAATCTTATCAAACCGAAAAGATCAAGCTAAATTCATCGAATTGGTGGAAACCGAACTTCTTGGGCTATATGAAGGAAATTTTGCGCGCTGCCGAATAAACCCATCAGAGTTTACAGCATTGAATAAGCGCTGTTTTATTTAATAAATTTAGATTATTGGTAGATTCTTAGCTGACTATTACCGAGCAGCTTTTCAGTCATATAATTGATTTATATAAATACATCTTTACGCATTCACACTTTTGTATTCATTAATATTGATAACGAATCATAAAGTAGATTAATCTAAAGCACATGATTATGTGGTCAACAATCAAATTTCTAGGAACCCTAATCATTAGCTTTATTGCCATGATTGGTGCGTTGGGGGCCGAAAATCCTTTTCCTCTTTTTGCTGTGGCTTGGGGAATATGGATCATTTATATTCTGAGCATAAGGTCAAAAAGAAAAAAGGAACTGGATAAGGAAAGGCTAATCAGGGAAATCCTAGATAAGCTCTAGAATCCAAAAAGGAATT
>TARA_R110002020_G_scaffold12177_4_pt1 | contig 20778 bp, 21 predicted proteins | sample TARA_R110002020 | Tara Oceans TARA_R110002020 (sample SAMEA4396489) | marine metagenome | biome: Westerlies Biome; feature: [MES] marine water layer (ENVO:01000295) within the mesopelagic zone...; material: water (ENVO:00002006), including particulate matter (ENVO:01000060) such...
TACGCCGTCACAGCGATAAATAACGGGTTTAATATTTTTATGTTCTTCCATAGTATTCCATTTATAATGAATGTTTTTTAGGTCTTAATAAAACAACCACTAACACTAATATTATTAATGTAATTATGCCTCCATAAAGGAAGCTTTGATTTGGAAATGTAGTACCCAAAATCCTGCCAATGGATATGCAAACGCCCACCATAGATGGGAAAATGCAAAATGAGAGCCATAAACCTTGCCTTGTTCTTCAACTGGAACCGTTTCGCCAATAAGCGTTTCCGAAGGTATCTCAGCGAGGCTTTGACCAAGGCCTGCAACAATCCACACAATGAACAACGTAGAAAAATTTAAATAGTTGGCAGCACTAATGGCTGTTCCTAAAATCAATGCTCCAATAATCAACGAGATGCGTCTTGATTTGGATTTATCAATTACTCCAGAAACAAATGCCGCTACGGTTGCACCAATTCCGAAAGCTGCCATAATGATTCCGTAATCTTTATCTGTTAATTGCAAACCGCCTTTTACCAATACAATGGTATTAACCAAAATAAGTGCACCGGCAACCGCAGAAACAAATTCAATAAATAATGCAAAGCGCACGTATTGATTGGAAAATAGTAGTCTAATACCCTTTAAAACATCTTGCCAAGTTGTTGGCTTTATCTTATCATCAATTTTTTCTGGAATAACATCCAACTTACTTTTGGGTAAGCTCAACAATAAGACACCCGCAATGACAAAGGTGGCAGCATCGACAAGAAATATTTCTCTTGCGCCTAACCATATTGCCAAAACACCAGCTAATCCGGGTCCCAATACACCTAATAATTGGTAGGTAGCTGCCGATAAACCTATGGCTTGTCTGTAATTTGATTTATTAACGATTTGTGGAATGATAGACCTGTATGTGGGACTAAAAAATGCATTAAACACATTCATCAAAAAAATAAGGATATAAATTTGCCATTCATTGGTTACAAAAGGTAAACAACCTACAATGGCCATTCTGATAAAATGAGTGATATACAGTATTTTCTTTCGGCTTATTCTATCTGCCAATACACCTGCAAAGGGTGAAAAAACTATAAATGCTGTAACTCGTAAAGTAAGGGCTGTTGCCAATATGACCGCAGCCCTTTCTTCTCCAAATTGATATGCCAAAAGAGCCAAACCAACCCACGTAAAGGCATCGCCCAATAAACTTATGGTCTGTGCCAAATAAAGTTTTGCGAATAAACGATTACGTAAAGCTTGGAAGGGTTCTAATAATTTTGAAAGTTTCATCTTCTTTTAAGTAATAGGGTTTGAGAGAATTTATACTGTACTGTCGTTAACTTTTAAATCAATTGGAAATCGCATTTAAAAGTTCAAATGCTGGTGAATCGGAAAAACAAGTTTTGCAATTTGAATACATAAATAAGCAATCGATTAAATCAGTGAGCATATGAAATAGAAGCCCAATCCCAATTATATTAAAAGGTTTACGAAAAAAAAGTAATGCAACATATATTATCATAGCATAATAGGAATGCAACGGGTGAAAATTAATACTGCATCTATAACTTTCGAAAATGGGATTGGCTACTATGTGGTCTACATCAACAAACATAGTTGCTATCAATATTAAATATACTTTTTTCCAATCCTTTTTAAAGAAAACGAATGCAATGAATAGCGGAAAAATTAAGTGTAAGAAATAATGAATAAACGTTTGCATAGATTTTGTAGAGGTACTTCGAACATCAATTTTGTGCCTGCTGAATGGAAGGCTATTTCAATTGGGCGCAGAAATTCACCTTCCATTGCAGGACTTAAAATTATAAATCATACTGACCTTTCAGCCGTAATTTTACCGTAACATCCTCATTCCCTGTATTTCTAAAAAACCATCCGTGTTTTCCTTCATAAGGAGCCAAAAGAGTACCAACCATATTATTGGAATTAGCTATTGTGTAACTTTCGAAATAAACTTCCTTTACTTCTTTTTCTTGTTTAACCTCACCGTGAAAGTCGAAATAAAGAACCTCACCATTTGCGGTAGTCCATTCATATTTCATTTTTCCGTATTTGAGCATATCTATTTTAAACTCAATACCTTTTCCCGCTGGAACTACCACTGTGGTTTCATCTTCGCGTGAACTTAATTGTGTTGCAGGAGGAGGGCTATCGGCTTCTACAGGTCTTTCAACATCAGGTCCTGAACCTGCTTTTTCAAGTTTAATTATTGCAGTGGAAGGATTGGATACCATAGCTCCTATGCTAGTTGTTCCGGTTTCTTCGGGAACGTAAAGCTTGCTAAATCCCAATAATTTTCCCGCGCCTGTGGGGTCTATTCCATATTCTGCCGGTAATACGGCTATAATTAATAATAGTGCACCGACAACAAGCGAAATAATTGTTGCTTTTATAATTTTACTTTTTTCCAATACTGGATGATTCATTTCTGACATAATTATTTATTTTAAGATGTAAAGTAGCCTGTTAATTGAAAGCCGAGCAATAGAAACCCAGCGGCCATAAGGGCTGTATTAGTAATTGTTGAAAATTTCATAAAACTGGGTTGCCTTCTCCAAATTGTTATTAGGATTAATACTACCGCTAGAGCAATAAATTGTCCTATTTCTACTCCAATATTGAAGCCAATGAGGTTGGTAAATAATCCTTCTTTATCAAACTGGAATTCTTGCAGTTTACTGGCAAGACCAAACCCGTGAAACAGACCGAATATCAAAACAGCTGCTTTCGTATTCGGTTGTTTTCCAAATAAACGTTTAAAGCCTCCTAAATTATCAAACCCCTTATATACGATGGAAAGCGCAATGATAGCATCTATTAAGTATGCATTTATATTGATGTCGGCTAAAACACCTAACAGTAAAGTGGTACTGTGACCAATTGTAAAAAAGCTGACATACAATAGCACTTCTTTCGGTTTATACAAAAAGAAGATAACGCCTACCAAAAATAGTAGATGGTCATAGCCTGTAATCATATGTTTTGCACCTATGTAGAGAAAGGGACCAAACGCTACACCGCTATTTCCTATCAAAAATGTTTGCGTATCTTCATCTACTCCGTGAGCATACGCCATTGAACCAAACGCTCCACATAGAAAAAGAATGAAAAAGGCATATATATTTTTAAGTTTCATAATAAAATTGTTTAAGTCCCATTGCACATCGCAGTACAATGGGACTTTGATTATTAATGGGCGTGCCCATGAGATTTAACTTGTTGTATACTGTCCAATCTTCTATTTTCTTCTCTTACTATTTTCAAGCTATCTTCCCTTTGACGCATTTTTTCTGGGCTTAAGGTTGTTTCAGTATTTTGACTTTCTACATCTTTATTTTTATTGGTTTCTCTGCAAGATGCCAATAAGCTTAAGCTAATAGTTGCGATAAAAAGTACTTTTTTCATAATGTTTAATTTTAATTGTTATTGATTTTTAAATTATTCTTCTTCAGAATTTCTTAATGCAGACAAGATGGAATAAGCGTTTTTAACAACAGGTTTAAAATTTTGAACAGTAGCGCCATCAGCAAAATTTATGGCTGTATATCCTTCCTGCTCAATTCCTTTTTTAACCTGTTCTAACTTGAATGTATAGCCACTTTCAGTTTCTTCGGTTTGAAGGATTACGAAATCTTTCCCTTCATATTGGACAAGGGCTGCCGACGGAATCGCATTTTGTTTATTTGTACCGCTTTCTACCCAAGCCTTTACGTACATTCCTGGTAATAATCCTTTTTTGTCTTCTTTGTTTAAATGGCTATAAACTGGTGTGATACGATCGCTTCCAGTAGCTTTTCCAATTAAGAAAATCTCGGCAGTACGATTGAAGGTATTGTCATCAGAAAGCGAAAATTTAACGGTTTGGCCAATCTCTAACTTTTCTAAATCTTTCTCAAAAGCATTCAATGCCAAATGAATATCATTTAAATCGACAATTTCAAATAGAACATCCTGTGGCGACACATAATCGCCAATATTAACATTACTCGCTTTTATAAAACCTGAAATTGGTGCATAAAGATTTGCGGTTCGTGTTATATTGCCATTTTGGACAGAACTTCTACTTATTCCAGCAAGCGCAAGCTGCTGTTCGTATGCCTTCACTCTTCCTTGTGTTATTTTATAATCAGAAGAAACCTGCTGAAATGTTTTTGCAGAATTGATATCTTCCTCTCTCAATTTCTTTTGTCGGTTAAATTCTTCTTCAAGAAATTGAAGTCTACTTAAACTTTCCAAATAGTTCTGTTGGATTTGGATAAATTCAGGATTCTCAATGGTTGCCAAGACTTGCCCTTTTTTAATTACTTCACCGGGTAATCTCCCAGCCGTTTTTAAATAACCTCCTAAAGGTGCAGATACAGAAGCCATACTTTCAGGCTCTACGTCTATGGTACCATTTAGTTTTATGATGTTACTTAGATTCCTCATTTCAATCGCACCGGTTTCAATTTCGGCGAGATTGTATTGGTCTTTGGCAAGGGTGATTTGTTTGGTTTCAGTTGCAACTGGTTGTTCTTCTTTCATCGAAGATCCTTCGGAAACTTCCATTTTTTCAGAATCCTTATTGCCACAAGCCACCATCAACAGGGTGAATAAAATGAGCAGCGAAATTTTTGTATTGAATTTAATTTTCATCTTTTTTATGTTTTTATGTGATATCACAAGATTTTTACAAGCCCAATAAGGCTTCGATTACTATGATGGACTGGTTATATTGATATAGTGTGTTTAAATACTCTGTTTGGATACTGTTCGCCAAAGTGAGGTTTTGCAAGTATTGCGTATAGGAAACATCACCGCTTTTAAAGCTCTTTTCTGAATTATCAATAATAAGTTCCGCTTGTGGCAAGGCTTCATTTTGATAGTAATCTAAAGTACCTTGAAGTTTGTAATATTCTTGCAATAAATTTTGCAGTTCCCCTTGCAATTGGGTTTGGTTCAACTCAATTTGAGATTGGGCAATATCCTCTTCGATTTTGGCCGCCTGAATTTTGGCTCGATGTCCACCAGGAAAAATGGGAATTGAAAGACCTACTTGAAAGAATGAAAATCGGTCATCGTCATTAAAATTTTGGTTTGCTAAACCGCTATTTTGCCCCCCATTAAATGTTTGGCTATTATAACCGAACATAATATCTGGTAACACTTTATTCCTTTCTAAATTGGTTTCTCGTTTCCTTACTTCTAACTGTTGTTTTAAATAAACGTAAAACGGGCTTTGCTCCACAGACTGGCTTTCAATATCTAAATCTATCTCACGACGAACCAATTCACTATCTGTAATGCTAATGTCATCGTTTGTGTTCAAAACTACCTGAAGTTGCTTTTTAGCGATTCTTATATCAGCTTCATTTTGTTGAAGCTTGTTTTTTATTTGCATCGCTTGCGTTGCCGAGGTTACACTTTCCAATTTTGTGGATTCGCCAGATTCATAACGCATCGAACTTGAGCGGTTGAGATTGCCATATAGACTATCTTGACGCTGCAACAATTGTTTATTCTGCATTAAAAACACATATCTTGAATAGGCTGTTTTTACATCGGCAATCAGGTCGTTTTCTTCTATAACTTTTAGTTGTTCACTGCTACTAACCCTTGCTTTTGCGAGTTTAAACTGACTGTTATAAACTGTTGGAAAATTAATCCTCTGTGTAACTCCGTATAGATTATCCTTTACCGTAGGCGTATTAAATTCGCCCTTTGAATATGAAAATTCTGTTCTTGGAATGGTTATAGCACCGTACTTTCCTTTTTCTTTAACCTCTATTTCATATTGAGCAATCTTAATACGGTTATTGTTCTGAAGTGCCATCTCAATTGCCTGCTGCAATGTAATTACACGTTCTTGCACCATACTTGTTTCTTGTGCTTGTAGCTGCATTGCCGGAAAGAATAAACCACCAATCACTATTAAAGTGGTAACAATTTTCTTACTTCTAATATTGAATTTAGCCTTTCTATCAGTAAAATAAATATACAATACTGGAAGAACGATTAGCGTTAATGCAGTCGCTGTAATCAATCCTCCAATAACAACGGTAGCCAATGGGCGCTGTACTTCCGCACCTGATGAATTTGATAACGCCATAGGTAAAAAACCTAAAGCAGCTACAGTTGCGGTCATTAATACAGGTCTCAATCTCACACGAGTTCCTTTAATGACGCGTTCATAAATATTGGTTACACCTTCTTTATCCAGTCTGTTGAATTCTGCCACCAGTACGATTCCATTGAGAACGGCCACACCAAATAGGGCAATAAATCCGATTCCAGCTGAAATACTGAAAGGTAAGTCTCTTATGATTAGTGCAAAAACACCACCAATGGCTGATAAAGGGATTGCCGTAAAAATGAGCAAACTTTGTTTCGTTGAACCAAAAGTGAAATAAAGCAGCACCAAAATAAGCAACAAAGCGACAGGTAAAGCAATCATTAAACGTTGATTAGCCTCTTGCAAGTTCTGAAATTGACCGCCAAACGTTACATAATAACCTGCTGGCATATCGACTTTCGAATTCATAATTTGCTTGATGTCTTCAATTATACTTTGTACATCCCTGTCACGTACATTGAAGCCAACAATAATTCGACGTTTTGCATTGTCACGCTGAATTTGTACAGGTCCCGGTTCAAATGAAATGTTCGCCACCTGACTTAACGGAATTTGATTTCCCTGTGGTGTGCTGACATACAAATTCTGTACATCGGTAATATCGGTTCGGAAATTTTTGTCCAATCTCACAACAAGGTCAAATCGACGTTCCCCTTCATAAACAAGTCCAGCGGAAGTACCCGCAAACGCAGTTTCGATAGCATTGTTTACATCCTCGATGTTCATTCCGTATTGAGAAATCTTATCACGGTTCATTTGAATATTAATCTGTGGTAGTCCAGTCACTTCTTCAACATATAAATCTTTAACTCCTTCTACCGATTTTATTTTACTTCCAACATTACCAGCCAAATCTGAAAGTACATTGAGGTCTTCGCCATAAATTTTGATGACAACATCCTGTTTAGCACCTGTCAAAAGCTCGTTGAAACGCATTTGTATGGGTTGTTGAAAACTAAAAGTAGCATTTGGGATAATGGAAAGGGATTCTTTCATCACTGCTGCCAGTTCTTCTCTTCCGTCAGCTTTTGTCCATTCCGCTTTTGGGCTTAAAATAACCATCATATCGCCAGCTTCAATGGGCATAGGGTCTGTGGGAATTTCCCCTGAACCAATCTTGTTTACAACTTGCTTCACTTCATCTGGATATTCATTTAATAATATGGTCTGCGCCTTTTGAGAAACATCAATCATCTGGTCGATGGAACTTCCAACTGGCACCCGGGTTTCAACCGCAAAATCCCCTTCGTCCAATTGGGGAATAAATTCACCACCCATATTGGCAAAAACTATTAGCGTTATAACAAATAATCCTATTGCCAATCCAAGTACCAATAGTTTTGCACGCAAAGCAGCTTCTAAAATAGGTTGGTACATACGCTGAAAAAAATCCATCATTTTATCGGAAAAATTCCGTTTATGTTCCGTCTTGCGACCCAGTGCAAGGGCAGACATCATTGGAACATAGGTAAGCGATAATATCAATGCTCCAAGAATAGCGAACATTACCGTTTGTGCCATTGGATGGAACATTTTTCCTGCAACCCCGCTCAAGGCCAAAATAGGAATGTAAACAATTAATATTATGATTTGTCCAAAGGCAGCGGAATTCATCATTTTCCCTGCAGAGTACCTTACTTCGGTATCCATTTGTTTGGATGATAGCTTCTCAACGCCTGCGTACTTCTTTTTACCGGTATGAATTCCAAACATCACAGATTCAACAACTATTACCGCCCCATCTACAATAAGACCAAAATCTATGGCGCCCAAACTCATTAGGTTTCCGGATACTCCAAAAAGGTTCATCATCGCAATTGCGAAAAGCATTGAGAGCGGAATGACCGAAGCCACTATCAAACCACCTCTTAAATTTCCAAGAAAGAGGATTAGTACAAAAATTACTATCAACGCACCTTCCGTAAGATTAGTTGTTACAGTGCCTATTGCACGGTCCACCAAACCTTTCCTATCAAGATAGGGTTCAATGGTTACTCCTTCGGGCAAAGTTTCTTTAATCTGTTCAATTTTAGCTTTTACATCATTGATAACTGCGGAAGAGTTTGCTCCCTTTAGCATCATTACAATTCCTGTAACAACTTCGCCTTCACCATTTCGCGTAGCCGCTCCATAGCGCACACCGTGACCAAATTGTACTTTGGCAACATCCCTTACAAGTACTGGTGTGCCGTTATTTACTTTAACAGCTATTTTCTCCAATTCTTGTAAATTGTTAACCAGACCTTCGCTCCGAATAAAATAGGCGTTAGGACCTTTATCAATATAAGCGCCACCCGTGTTTTGATTGTTTTTTTCCAGCGCGGTAAAAATATCTTCAATAGTTATATTCATACTTTGAAGTTTATCTGGGTCTAGAGCAATTTCATATTGTTTGACCAAACCACCAAAACCACTCACTTCTGCAACTCCAGGTGTTCCCAATAGTTGTCTTTTGATAATCCAATCCTGTATAGTTCTTAATTCGGTGGCATCATATTTATCTTCATAACCTTTTTCGGTATGAATTACATATTGGTAAATTTCACCCAACCCTGTAGTCACGGGTCCCATTTCTGGTTTTCCGATGCCTTCAGGAATATCTTTGGCAGCCTGCGTTAATCGCTCTTGAACTTGTTGCCTTGCCCAATATAAGTCTACACTTTCCTCAAAAACAATAGTTACAATGGAAAGTCCGAAACGAGAAAAGGAACGCATATCCTTAATACCAGGAATACTCACCATTGTTTGTTCTACGGGAAACGTAACTAATTGTTCTACTTCTTGTGCCGCTAAAGTGGGTGATATGGTAATAACCATAACTTGATTGTCTGTGATGTCTGGAACTGCATCAATGGGTAGCTGTGTTAGCGAATATGAGCCCCATCCAATAAGTGCCAGCGTAAATAATCCGATAACAAGCTTGTTGTTTATCGAAAATGCAATGATTTTGTCTAACATTATATTTAAAATATTTTAAGTCGTAAATAAAAAAAATGAAAATACCATACAGGCTATCTATGGATTTGAGTAATACAAAACCCATGATTAATTCTTGAAAAATAAATATGGTAAAATGGTAATTAAAGCGAAACTTGCTATTACCAATAGCATAATAAATTTGCAGATACTATTAATGTATCTGTCTAATTTTATTAAACTAAAGAGGGGTTAACAGGTAGGTGGACCTCGGGAGTCGAGGGATGAGAGATAAGAATTGAAATAATTATTGGGCGGATAATAAACAGGCTGTTTACTATTTTGCCTATTATCAACGACATAAAATTCTTGGAAAACAGATACAGCTTTTACAATATTGTCATCTACAGTAGTCCGTTGCTCAACGGTATTCCTCTTATGCACAATAATATCACTGGACACAGTGGAATGGACGTGCATATCCATAAAGGATCTAAAGAAACCATATTGGGATCCTTCTTCTTGGGAACTATCATCGTGATGGTAGTGCTCGCCAGTATGGGCAATATCTGAATGGGAATGCGTTTCCTCGTGCTGATGATGCAAATGTGGAGAAGCCTGATGCAACACCATTAGACTCAATAAGCCTAAAAAGAAAAATGCCGCAATTTTATTTGGTTTTTGCATCATTTACAAAAATAGAAAATTAAATATAAAGAAAAGATTTTATTTATTTTCAACTGCCACACTCTCGGAAGTCAACATATCTGAACAAAATATGGGTTTCGAATTTCCATTTTTGTTTACCCATTAAGCTCCTAAATTATTGTTTGGCATTAGAAATCAACATTTACTTTTGATTGATACCAAAGATTTTTAACGTGTAGATGAAATGGGACTGCTAATTTTGGATTTCTGAAATTGGGTGCGGTCATTACGATTTTACCCACCCGTATGGCTTCGCCTTTTGCCGTTGAAATATATCTGGACTAAAATAGACAGTTGGACCAAACGCAGTGAGGCCATCTTTCTGCAAGGAAACTTAATGCGAGCGCATATCATCTTTTGCAAATGCCGAAATGCCTGTGCATACACTCTGGTAAACACTTCTCCTGTAGCGGGATCTGATAAATATGACCTCTAAATAATTAATCTTCGGAATTTTCCAACCTATAAATTATTTTTCGCATTTCAGCTATTTCACGTTTTTGGGCCTCAATAATTTCTTTAGCAAGTTTTTTTGCCTCCTCATCTTCCAGATGTGAAAAATTACTGGTCATAATGGCCGAAGAATGGTGGGGAATCATCCCACGCATCCATTGAACATCTGATATAAAAATTTGGTTGCGCAACATATTCAGCACCCCAAAAAATAGTATTACAGACCCTACTAAAATGATTATATTCATTTTTTTGTCCTTATACATATTCAGCATAAACAGTAACATTATAATGGCCATTACCGATATCATACATATTGCCATATAAATTCGGGTAAGGGTAATTGAAAAATGGTTAAGCTGGTCCATATTGATGAACATTAAAAAATACATTGCTACGAAGGATGTTAGCATCATCCAGAAAAACTTCATATAATGTTTCTTCTGCTTTGCTTTTTTGTCTTTTGGTTTTGATTCCATATTTCAATTTTTAATTATTTATTCAGAGAAAAGAAGGATTACTTTACTTACCCCTTTCTTATGAAAACTTTTCTTTTTTTATGATTTCCACTACTGACCCACACTTTCTACTAGCATTATCCCCATAAGGATTCATCACTTTTGGTACGTTTGAAAGCCAAGTCGCCCCTCTTTTATCCATTGCCTCGGGACAATGTATTTTATAAATTGCCCCTGCGGAAATTGCAGCTTTAAAAATAGGTTCAAGCCCGTTGGATAAGTCGGAAAATAATGACCGTTGCGTTTGAATGTCGTTTTCATCAGCCAATTTTTCTGATAAACGTTTTAAATTATGGTGTTTGTCTCCAAAACTTTCAGAAAGATACTTGGCGACCGTACGTGTTTGCGAAACATCAGAATTGCCCAATGCCATTTGCATTTCCAAATAATAGCTCCAGAGGGTCCCTGTCATTCCGTCTATGAATTCTTCATCAAATTGGTCTAATGTCACTGTGGTCTCATTCTTTATTTCTTCTGGAGTATTGACCTCGACAGTTTGTTTTTTTTCTCCTTGAATACACGAAAAAAGAGAAAAAAATGTAAAAAGTACTACTGCTATTTTATCTAAAATCTTCATTTTTTTTCTGAATTTAATTATGATCTTTGAAACTGCACCATTTAAAACGATAGTGGATTGGAGGTTGCAAAAAGCTTCAATTACATTTTGCTCACTTTCCATAGAATACCAGTTAAAGGATGGGCCTTCATCCCTTTTTCATTAAATTCTACGGTTCCGAAATCCACAATAAATAGATTGCCCTCGTTATCCCATTCCATCTGCAATGGTCTTTCCAATCCACCTTTGTTGTTGCTTGCTGATGCGGGAAGTTGTGTTTTGTTATATAGAAAATCAGTGGCTTCTCCTGTAGCTAAATTTACCTGCTGTACCTTAAAGCCAGGCCAATTATATTTTGCCCCATCTGGTGCCTCACTTTCTTCAGGAACTCCGGGTGGCAGTTCTGGATGGTCCTTTTTACCTTTGAAGACAGGCACAATCGTACCAAATTCAGCCACCAAAATATCTTCTTTTGGAACACCCATCGTGCCATTCCCAAAAACCATTCCTTGCGCCGCGCTATGTACTGCCAATTTTGCCACTGGCTGAACGGGCTTGTCCTTTCCCCGCAGTAATTTTTTATGAGTATCGGCAGTAAGCACGAATTTACTCTGCTCCCTTTTATATTCAAACCGCTTATCGGTTATGGGGATACCGCTATAAAAATCAGGCCATCCATACCACACTCCTTCTTCAATTTTATATATGGGTTCATAGTCGAAATAAAGACCTCTTGGAGGCATAGGATTTGCGCTGTTCATAGTGGTAATCAATTCTCCATTAGGGCCAAACCTATAACCAAAGCTGGAGCGCAATCCCCAAGCCAAACGTTTGATATTGGAGCCGTCAATATTTGCCTCGTAGAAAGCGCCATTACATATTTTTTCACCATTTATTATTTGGCCTTTTTCGGTTTTCTCACCAAGTTTTGAATACACCCCTGTATAAACCGAATCGGCATCTACAAGTCCAATTTCCTTGGTAGGCACCCAATAATTTTCTCCAGTTAATGTAATATCTTCACCAGGGATTTCTTTCGCCCCCGGTTTATTGAATTGGTCAATGACCTTAACCCAATGCTCTTCTTGCACTCCGCTATTACCTTGAGTGGAAAGAAAAAAATACATTTTGTTGTCCTTGAAAATGGGTTTTGCATTTAAAAATTCTCCCCACGATGGCAAGCCATTAACAATGGTTTTAAACTCCCCTGTTTCCAAGTCATAGGTAGAATAACGGCTTCTGTGTGAGATATATAATTTGCCTTTATGATATGTTGCCCCAGTCACGGGAGGAATCAATCCTTCAGGCATATCATTAGAAGATTCATTTTTTTTGATATCCTCCATTGGCACCACATTAGTGTAAAGTACCTTGACGGTACCATCGGGGGCTATTTTAAGGATTCTGGCTTCCGGGGCTGAACTAGGCATCGTGCCGTAGGTGTGACCCCCTGCTTCAGCAAGGTATATATTCCCCTGTTCATCGAATGTAACGTCCACTGGAAAGGAAAGCCCAGATTGTATTGCTTCAATTTTAAAACCCTTGGGAACCACAATATTTTTAGTGTCACTGTTCCTCTCTGATTTTGGTAAAGTGACAATATTTGGATTGTCCTTTTGAATTTGTGAAACTCCTTTAAACAGTGGCAAACAAATAAATATTAAAAGAAGTACAAATTTTTGCGAAAAACCAGATATGGCTTTTTTAGATTGAAAAGTTTTAATAAAAAGTTGCATAATTTGAATATTTTGATTTATAATACACATATACAAATGAGAAATTTGAAACAACTATCTGACTTGTATACTACAAGTTAGAGAATATTGTGCATGAAGATTTGCTTTATTTTAAAAAAAAAAAGCTCAATAAAATTTTAGGGGCGGTATTAACTTGTTCCAACTTTTATTTAGACATACACTAGGCTAAGAAAATCATAACGCCCGTGGGCACATCAATAGCATCCTACCGCGGGAGATTCTTTGAAAATAGAAAGCAATTAGGAATATTAAAAATCGTGAAAACAATTTATTTACATATTAGTTACGTCATTTTTCAATTTGGTCCGTCACACTCCCAGAAGACAACATATCTGCACCAAAATAGGGGTTGCGAATTGCCTTATCCTTGCTCAACCAATAAGCTCCTACATTGTTGTTTGCCATTTGGCAGAAATCCACGTACACTTTTTCATTGATGCCAAAGATTTTTAATGGGTTAAAGAATGTGCTGAAAGATGTAAGAAATGATCCTGTTGCTTTTGAATCTTTAAAGTTTGGGATATTGTATTGGCTGATGATATTAGTTCTTTTTCCAACTGCATCCAATGGATATCCGCCGCATTGTATTTCAGCAATTTCAAAGCGGCCTTTAATGTATTTGATCTTCCTAAGCACTAATTTTTTTAAATTATATGTGATTGGGTAACAAAAGTTACATATAGAGTAAACCCTTTCTCTTATTTTTGTATCAATTGTGAAATCTAAAACTTACATAGCGTTATTTCTTACATTCATCTTTATGGCGAAATTTATCTTCATAGATGCAAATGGGCTGACCGCTTTGTTTAGCGGAAATGACATATCTTTTGTAAAACCTAATTGTAAAAAGAAAAATTCCCCAAAACAGACAAACGAAACAATCGATTTTTCGCAAGTTGACCTTAGAACTTCACAAGTTGTTATGCTAAATGGTATTTGTACCTCGCAGTTTCAATTTGAATTTTTCTCTTGGGAAACAAATATTTCAAGACCTACAGCAATTTTCAACGAACATTTTTCTTTAGTACTAAGTTATCGCTATTTAGATAACGATTCTCCGCCACCACGTTTGGTGTAATCACTTTTTTATAAAATTTTAAAGTTGGTGCTTCCGTACTGCTCTTTCACACATCATAATTATGGTCTGTTAAACCAGTATGGATAAACACCACGCAAATTCAATCATTTTTTACATCATTTATAATGACGACAAAAATTTTAATAAGCCGTCGTTCCATACAATTATTACGCATATTGGTGAGCGGCATATTTCTCGTTGCAGGTTTTAATCACTTGCTTAACATAGAGAAAACTGCCAAACGTATTGAACAAGCCAGTTTTAAGGGTATTGCCTATTTCTTTGGCGAACCTCAGTGGCTAATCATTATCTCTGGTATCGTAATGTTAACAGCAGGTTTTATATTCCTGATAGGATATAAAACCAAATGGGCGGCAATAGTTTTGATGGCGGTTTTAATACCCATCACATTAACGGTTCAAGTAGGGCAAATTACAACCCTTGGACCACTCTTTAAAAATATAGCAATTCTCGGTGGACTTCTTTTTTTTATACTGAACGACACCAGTAACCTTTTAAAATAAATTAAAATGAAAACAATTTTTTATAGTACCGTAGTAATAGTAATGACTCTTTTTACGAGTTGTAGTTCTTTAGCCCAAAACACTATAGATACAAACAAAAATAATTATGTGATACTCACTAAAAAGGTGCCTCAATTAGAGCCAATAATTTTAACTGCGGAAGCATTAAAAGAAGAAGATGGCAGCAATTTTGGTCAATTTGAAGTTATCATTTGCGGCAAGGAAATTGGCGATATTACAGATAGTTCTAAAATGAATGACTTTATAGAGCGTGCCGAAAATGCTGGTGTCCAATTGGTAGCCTGTGGTTTTTCGCTCAATAAATTCAAGGTTGATAAAACGAAAGTACCCAAAGAAATGAAAACCGTCGAAAACGGTATTCTATACAACTTTCAACTTCAGAAAATAGGATATAAAAGTTTAAGCCTATAATTATGAGAATATTTAAGAAAAGTTTCATTGCAGCTCTTTCGATAATTGGAATACTATTAGTTTTGGTCTCGTGCAAAACAGAAATATCGAATGGAATGGGAAGAAACAATTCTGTACGAGACACCTTGAGCATTACTGTATTACAAACTGCCGATATACACGGACAGCTTGATACACATCCCGAACTTTTTTAGGAAAACGAGAACGTACTTTTTAAAAATCGTGGCGGTTTGGCCAATATAAAGACGCTCTTTAAAATGGAACGACAAAAAAATCCCAATAGAACAATTATAGTTGATGGTGGCGACTTAATACAAGGCAGTGGTTACACGGCGCTGTCTGAAGGTAAAGTAATGCCCGAACTCATCAAAAATATGGGCTATGACGTCATCATCCCGGGTAACTGGGAAGTGGTGTACGGCAAGGACGTGATGATAGATGTGATGCAGGGATATGACACGAATGTCATTGCACAGAATATGTACCACGAAAAAAGCGAAGAACTTTTGTTTCCCGCTTATTCTGTTAAAGAAATAGAAGGTGTTCGTATTGGTTTTATGGGCATAAACGATCCTGACGTTCCCGTTAGGCAAAATCCAATTTTTAGTAAAGGGATTGCCTTTAGTGGTCTTACCAATGATTTGAAAAAGCAAGTGGATGATTTAAAGGTCAATGAAGACTTGGATGTACTTTTTTTAGTGACGCACTTGGGTATTTTTAAACAGGTAGAACTCGCCAACAATACCCTTTCAGAAAATGTAGATTACATATTAGGGAATGACACACACGAGCGCGTGCGCAAACCTATACAGGGCAAGTACGCCAAGGTTACCGAACCGGGTGCGTTTGGTTCTTTTGTTGGTAAGCTTACCTTGCATTTTGTGAATGGCATATTGGTGGATGATGATTATGAACTTATTGATGTTGACCCAGAGGTTTTTCCAGCTGATAAGGAAGTACAGTCGCTTGTTGATAAGGCAAAAGCGCCCTACGAAGAGCATTTGGAAACAGTGATTGGGTACACAAAGACACCTATTTATCGCTATCTTACTGTTGAAAACCCAATGGACAATATGATTACCGATGCCGCACGTTGGAAAACGGGTGCTGATATTTCAATATCAAACGGTTTTAGATTTGGTAATCCCATCGTTCCCGAAGACGGGAAGTCTGCACCTATTACTCGTGCAAATCTTTGGAATTTACTACCTGTAAACGAAAAAGTAAAGACAGGAAAGGCGACTGGTAAACAAATAAAAGATTGGTTAGAAAAGGAAATGCACAATGCCTTTTCCCAAAACCCAACCGAACGTTTTGGTGGCTGGTTGGTTCGGTTCTCTGGAATGAAAGTTAATTTTAATAGTCAAAACGAACGTGGAAACCGTATTTCAGCAATAACGGTCAACGACGAGCCTATGAAAGATGACAAATTCTACACGATTTCTGCTTGTGTACGACCAGGCGACCCAATTGAAAATCTTTGCAGGATGGCTAATGTGAAAGATGTGGAAGTAATGGATTATACCATTCACGATGTGGTAGAGGAATATCTTAAAAAAAATTCGCCCATATCGCCCACCTTGGAAGGAAGAGCCTATTGTGAATATCTCGGCACCTATTCCTTTTCGACCGTACCCAAAACAAACTATAAATTTCAATAAAAATTAAAGTTATGAAAACTAAGAAAGAAAATAAAAACAAAACGTGGATACAATACGGAATTTTTGCCATAGTGGCCATTACACTTTACGCAACTGGTTTACATACCGAAGTTATAGGTTTTGCGCAACGCGGATTACTTGCTACAGGTTTGATGAATCCTGATGTAGAAGAAATTGCGCAGGTAAGAAACAATGAAAAGAACGATGATAAGGCATCAATATCAAATCTTACAAAAGCAGATTTGAACCTTAAATTGATTGACGCTGAAGGCAAAACAAGGTCATTGAAAGAATTTAAAAGCAAGGTCATATTTTTGAATTTTTGGGCAACTTGGTGTCCGCCTTGTATTGCCGAAATGCCGAGCATCGATAAATTGCACGAGGAAATGGGTGATGAAGTTGCGTTTGTAATATTGTCCTTCGATGACGATTTTGAAAAGGCTAAAGATTTTGATAAGCGCAAGGGTTATGATTTACCGATTTACGCTCCTGCGAGTAATCTTCCAGAAATGTTCCAATCATCTTCATTACCAACAACCTACATAATTGATGCGGCTGGCAATTTGGCTTTGACTCATAAAGGTATGGCCGATTACAATGACCCGGAATTCAAAATATTTTTGAATACTTTAAAGTAGTTTTTTTCTGAAATGGCGTGGAAATATATGAATCCATCCATCCCTTTTTGTAGTACCTAGAATCAATAGTGTAGTATGCGACATATAAAATAAAATTGGTGTTTATCCTTACGTTAATAAGCAAAATCGGGCAAACGCAAGTGATGGAAGCACCAGAATGGAAAGCTGAAGTCCACCAAGAAAGTAGGATTATGAAAGGTGATACGATAACCGTACTTTATACTTCAATAATTCCAAATTATTGGTATATGTATTCAAGCCACTTTGATCCTAACCTTGGCCCAATGATCACCTACTTAATGAAAATGAAAGTTTAAAACCTTTATTTTCCTACAAAGCAGAAAATAAATTCTTGCCAATAATTGACCCTATTTACTAAATGCGCTCGGATTTATAAAAAATCTTAGGATATAGAACAGACTCTTAGCATTCACCATATCTATTTATGGGCGACTCACTAATCTAAGAAATCTGTTCGATTTAAATTTAGGAATCGGAATGCTCGTTTACATATTCCTTGAGGAACTGCTCCAGTTCGGGCACATCACATTCAAAACCCATTTCTTCGGCTTGTTCAATCACTTCTTCTCCGGTCATGTTTTTCTGGCACCCTATATGCATCATCACAAAGGCACCAGAGCGCTTTCCAGATTTGCAATGAACCACAATGGGTGTGGGGAGGTCTTCAAGTTCCTGTCGGAACTCATCGACTATTGCCTCTGATAAGTTATCCTCAGATACTGCAATATGTCTGTATTTAAGGTTATAATCCTTAGCTAGCTCTTTTTCTTTCTCTGGGGAAACATTTTGCTCTTCTTCAGCGGTCTGCAAATTAATGACCGACTTAAAACCCTTATCTGCAAAGGTTTTAAAGCTGCTTTCATTTGGGTCAAAAGCTGCCACCGAAATTTCATCATTCACTTTCTTAATTTTATTTTCCATAGTTTCTATCTTTTTTATTATCTGTTTTATTTTCAATTGGTAAATCCGCAGCCTTCCATGCCTTAAAGCTACCCGGAATGCTGTTCACATTCTGAAAGCCGTTTTTTTGTAGGAGACTGGCCGCAATGCTGGCTCTATAGCCGCTGGCGCAATACACGGCAAGATTTTGTTCTTTATCTAACGTGTCGATCTTATCAGATAAATCGCCGAGAAATATATGTGTGGCATCTGGGATATTGCCATTTTGCCATTCCTTATCCTTACGTACATCCAGTGGCTGATATTGACTTTTGTTTTGACTGAGTTCAAGTACACTGAGTTGATGCAATTTTTTAATTGGTTTAGCGGCTTCCTGCCAGGTACGCATGTTCCCCCCCAGATAGCCCTTAAAATTGGTATGTCCGGTGCGCCATAGCAGAGTTACGACCCGCTCTAGATCCTTATCCTCCGGCAGGACCAGTAAAATAGGTGCGTTTGTATCTATCAACCAACCGGCCCAAACTGACAAAATAGGGCGTTGTCCTATGTTAAGGGCACCTTCTATATGACCACCGCCAAAAGCCAACATATCCCGGGTATCTATAATGATCGTATCTGTGTTCTTCATTTCCTTCTCAAACTCTTTTACGCTTAAAGCCCTCACAGGCGGTGTATGACCAAAGATTTCTGGTCCCTTCGCATTGAGTTTTTTCATCTTTGGATAATGAGTAGGTACAGGAGGCGCGCTATCCTGAATGGCTTTTTTGAATTCGTCGTAAGCCTCGATCTGCATGAATGGATTATGTTTCTTCTCGTATCCAATGGTAGAATTCATACGGTCGCCTATATCAGGACCGCAAGCGGAGCCTGCTGCATGGCATGGATAAACAATCACTTCATCCCCAAGCTTGCATAAAACTTCCCGCATCGTGTTATAAAGGGCCTGTGTCAATTCATCAGTCTTCTCATCACCCAATAAATCTGGTCGTCCTATAGAATCTACAAAGAGTGAGTCCCCGGTCATTATGCCCCAAGGTTCTCCCTCGTGCGTTTCAGATAATAAATAGGATAAATGTTCTGGTGTATGACCAGGAGTATGCTTAGCTTTTACTTTGACTTGACCGAATTCAAACTCATCTCCTTCACGCACAGGTTCATGTGCAAAATCATATGTGGTATCACCTTCTACGCTCACAAAAATTTTAGCGCTTCCATTGCAACGTGATACCAGCTCACGCGCCCCGCTCATAAAATCTGCATGAGTATGGGTTTCAAAAACATGCGTGAGAGTTACACCATATTGCCGTGCTTTTTGGAGGTAAATATCAGCATCGGGACGAGGATCAATAACTGCTGCGCACCCTGCATTTTCATCACAGATAAAATATGAAACTTGGGCAATACCTTCTGCTAATATAGGTTCAAATCTTAAAGCCATATATGTCTAAAATAACAGTTTAGGCTATCTAAAATAAGGGTTTTGATGGATAAATAGGGTTAAGGAAAAACAAAAGTTCACAGGTATAACAAGAGATTAACACATTCTTTGTGAGTTGTTAATAGATTTTGAATATCAGTTATCAAGTTACATAGCAAGTTATTTGTAGATAATGTAGATTCCCATTATGAGTACAAACCACCCGAATGCCTTTTTGAGTTTCTTTCCATCAAAGAATTTGTTAAGCCAAATTCCAATAAATATACCTACAACCGAAATTGTCGTAAAAATAAGCAGGAATGTCCATTCGATATCCAAATTCTGAACATCGCCCAAAAAACCAATTATAGATTTAATCGCGATTATCAGAAGAAATGTCGCAACGGCTTTTTTCATTGGCAATTTTGCTAAAAGAACCAAAGCTGGAATAATTAAGAAGCCACCGCCTGTACCTACAATTCCAATGTTAATACCCACAATCGAACCTTCAATAATTATCAAAGGATAGTTGTACGTGATTTGAGCTTCTTGGCTAGTTTATTTTAGCTTGCTGCGAATCTTTGAAACAGATGCCAGCAACATTATAATGGAAAAAAATAGCATTATGGCTAGATTCTTATTAGCAACATAATCGCATAATTCAAAAAGTGCTTCGGGAATCGCTGGAATTAAAAATGTTCGCGTACGATATACAGCTATAAATGCTGGGACAGCAAAAATAATGGCTGTTCTATAATCCACCACCCTCTTCGTCATATTTTTAATGCGCCACGAGGGATGTTGTTCCCACAACAAATAATGAATATTCTATTGCAATTATTGGATTAAGCGTAAGCGCATACACTAAGATAGGAACGGTAAGAATTGAGTCGACACCGCCAATAAAACCCAAACAAGCCCTATCAAAACAGGACCTACTTAACCTAAAATTCCTAAGATTCCATTTGTTTAAAGTATTATGGAACAAATGTACCTGTTATTATGTGCACTGTCTGTAACTGTTGTAACCGTTGCACAAGCCTTTAATTCTAAGAAAATCTCACTTATC
>TARA_R110002020_G_scaffold296313_4_pt1 | contig 20737 bp, 20 predicted proteins | sample TARA_R110002020 | Tara Oceans TARA_R110002020 (sample SAMEA4396489) | marine metagenome | biome: Westerlies Biome; feature: [MES] marine water layer (ENVO:01000295) within the mesopelagic zone...; material: water (ENVO:00002006), including particulate matter (ENVO:01000060) such...
TGCCATTTCATACATGACAAACCGAACCATTTCGGCACTTATACTTACCCTCCTCCTAGCATTTGAGTCTTCAGTTTCAGTGATGGCTTTTGATCAGTCGCTGGGGCAGGATGACCCCTTGTTGAGCATAGGAGGCAAACCTGTGGATAAGGATGAGTTGATCTACCTTCTTTCTAAAGGCAATAAATCTGAGCCTGGCACGCCAGGTATGTCCAGAGATGAATTTGATGAGAATCTTGACCTTTTCATCAATTATAAATTAAAAGTAAGGGAGGCTGAAGCCCAAGGTCTTGACCAAAGTGAAGAGTTTCTTCAGGAATTTGAATCCTTTCGTGAAAATCTTAAGGCCCCATTTCTAATCAGAAATTCACTGGAAGAAGGTGAGTTGAGGAAGGCTTATTCCAGGATGCAGGAAATCGTTCGTGCCAGCCATATTCTTCTTCAATTTCCTCCAAATGCAACTCAGGAAGATAGTCTGATCGTCCTAAGAATGGCGTTGAAAATCGAAGATGAGATAAAAGCCGGTGGCAGCATCAATGAGCTTGCTGTAAAATATTCAGACGATCCCTCAGCACAAGTAAATAAAGGAGATTTGGGCTATTTCACAGCCCTTCAGATGGTCCAGCCGTTTGAAGATGCTGCATTTTCACTTCAGCCGGGGCAGGTTTCGGATCCGGTGTTGACGAATTTTGGCTATCACATCATCAATGTAAAGGATCGTCAGCCTAACCCAGGCCAGGTACGTGTTTCTCATATTTTAGTACGCATAGATGAGAATTCACCGAATGGAGAAGATCTTGCTAAGCGCAAAGTGGCAGACATTTACACAGAAATTCAAAAAGAAAACACCGTTTGGGAAGAGATTGTAAAGACCTATTCCGAAGATCCTTCAAGCAGCCAAAAAAGTGGAATGCTCCCTTGGTTTAGTGTAGGAGCTATGATCCCGGAATTTGAAATGGCCGCATTTTCATTGACTGAACTAGGGGAAGTCTCTCCTCCGATTCGCACGAGATATGGCTATCATATTCTGAGATTAGAAGACAAAAAGCCAATAGACAGCTTTGAATCAATGGAAGAAAGTATCCGCTCTAGAATATTGAGGGATTCCCGATCCACCATGATTCAATCCCAAGTAATGGCGATTCAGAAGTCTCGCTACAATTTCAAAGAGAATGAAGCAACTATCAATAAGTTGAGAGCAGAATTAAATACTACTTCCAAATCTGAATTTGCTCAGGAGATGAAAGAAAAGGATTTGGGCACTGACCAGCTTTTCTCTCTGAATGGCAAGAGCTACATAGCTCAAGACCTCGTCGATTACATGACGGAACAAGAAATTGCGCTTAGAAGCACAGATGGAATGTTCGACGCTTGGTATGATCGCTTCGCCGCATCAGTATTGAACGATGCCGAAGAAGCAGATCTAGAGGCAACTAATAAAGAGTATCAAATGCTTTTGAAAGAATATAGAGATGGGATCTTGTTGTTCTCACTTATGAATGAGGAAGTATGGCAGAAAGGTCTTATGGACTCTGTTGCTCAAAGAGCATTTTTCAACAAAAACATACAGGAATACCAGTGGAAAGGCAGAGTCAATGCATACATCGTCAAAGTCCTTGACATGACACAATTGGATGCTGCGAAAAAAATGCTGGAGGGTAAAGCACTTTCTGAGGAACTTATAGCAACTTTCGAAAATAGCTACCAGCCTAGCAATTCCTTAGCTTTTCAAACTGAAACCGGCAATTTAGAATACAGCGAGCACCCTGTATTATCCGAAGCTGATTTGGACAAAAACTATCAGGAAATCGAAGCAAATGGACATTTGCATATCGTGATCCTCGGAGAAAAGACTAGTCCAGGCCCCAGAAAATTTGAAGAAACACGGGGATTGGTGATAAGAGACTATCAAGAGTATTTAGATAAAAACTTGGTAGAAACTTTAAGGAAAAAGTATCCAATTAAAATTAACCCAAAAGCTAAAGAGGAAACCTTCATCGCTTTGAATCAATAATAATTCAAAAAAGAAAACCATCTCATAAGTCTCAAGAGAAGGAAAAACACATATGAAATTACTAAACCGACTAACATTTACTTTACTTGCCAGTTTGCTGATCACCGCATCATATGCACAAGAAGCCCCTCCTACAGGGCAGGTTCTTGACAAGATTGTGGCAAAAGTAGATAACTATATATTACTTGAATCAGATGTACAGAAAGCGTACATGGAAGCGCTAGCGCAGAATCAGCAAGGACAGATGGCTCCTACCCGCTGCGATGTTTTTGAATCTTTGATGATCAATAAATTGATGGCAGCAAAAGCTGAAGTCGATTCAGTAATTGTCACTGATGCGGAGGTAATGCTTCAAACAGAGCAACGATTCAGCATGGTGATGAATCAATTTGGCGGCGATGAAAGTACACTTGTAGAAGCATACGGTAAAACTTCAGACCAGCTGAAAGCGGAGATTGAGGACGTGATCAGAGAGCAGCTTATTGTACAGCGAATGAGAACCCAGATCACTGAAGGATTGACAGTTTCCCCTAATGACGTGAGAGAATTTTACAACTCCATTCCTAAAGATTCTTTACCGTTATTCACTTCGGAAGCTACTGTAGGTCAAATCGTGGTGAAACCTAAGGTTAATCCTAAAACAAAAGATGATATTTTCAATCAATTGAACCAATTCAAGAAAGACATTGGAGAGGGAAAGGCTGATTTTGCGGATTTAGCTAGACAGTATTCTGAAGATCCAGGATCAGGAGCTCAAGGTGGTGATTTAGGTTTTTTCAGAAGAGGTGAATTAGCTCCGGAGTTTGAAGCTACAGCTTTGGCTTTGAAGCCAGGTGAATTAAGTGACCCTGTAGAAACTGATTTTGGCGTTCACTTAATCCAATTACTTGAGAGAAGGAATGATGGCTCATTCAATACAAGGCATATTCTAAGAATACCTAAAGCTACCACTGCAGACATAGAAAAAGCTGAAAGATTTTTGGATAGTTTAAGGACTGAAATTGAAGCGGGAAAATTGGATTTTGCCAAAGCCGCGAAAGATTTCTCAGATGACAGAACAACTTCTGATGCCGGTGGGTTTTTCACAGATCCTTCCAACAATTCAAATAGGCTATCCTTGAGAACTCTGGATGACCCAAGTCTATATTTCTTGTTAGATTCTATGGAAGTAGGTGACATTACTAAGCCTATGCAGTTTCAAGATCCTAGGGAAGGAACGAAAGTTCGAATCCTCTACTATAAAGCCAAATACCCGGCTCACCGGGCGAACATGGAGGATGACTATGAAAAGCTTAAAGCTGCTGCTCTTCGCAAGAAGGAAGACGATATCTTAAGCACCTGGTTTGTGACAGCAAAAGAGGACATCTTTATTGATCTCGATCCTTCCTATGATCGATGTAACGCACTCGCAGAGAAATAACAAAAAATGCCCGAAGATTTCGGGCATTTTTTGTTTGTGATGGAAACTCCAATTCTATTTTTGTTTACCAAAAAGTGCATGTAAAGCTAATCCTATCTGCTTTATTCCTTCTTTAAAAAAGCCCTTGGATTCTTCTAGTTTAGGCTTAAAATCATCAGTTCGCTCTTTGAACTCCCGCTCTAGAATCTCCTTGCCCTTTTTAAACTCTGCTTCTAACGAGGTCTTGTTTTCTTTTAGATCCTTGATCTTCTTGTCTATTTCCTCTTTGGCCTCGCTTCCTGCCTCGGCGCCTTTTTTGACTAGCTCTTCGATTTTATCGCCAATTTCCTTAAGTACTTTTTCTATATCCTGAGTGGTGGATTTCTTTGTTGCCATGACTAAAAATTATTAGATGAACTGATACTAATCAAGTTAATTACTTTTTTCTGAAAGCATCTTAATTACCATAAAAATCAAGCAAAAACCCTAATTATCAATGGATTCACCTTGGGTTTGCTTTTCATAAAGCTCAGCATAGACTCCTTTTTGCTTCATCAAAGACTCATGGTTTCCTTGCTCTATAACTTTTCCATCATCCAGCACAATAATCTGGTCAGCAAGTTTGGCAGAGGAAACACGGTGAGAGATGATGATCGAAGTACGGTTTTTCATGATATTCTTCAAGGCCGTCAAAATCACGTTTTCAGTCTTGGTATCAACAGCGGAGAGGCAATCGTCTAAAATTAGAATCTTTGGTTCCTTTGCAATAGCTCTAGCAATAGATACCCGCTGCTTTTGCCCTCCGGAAAGTGTAATTCCTCGCTCTCCTAGCATCGTTTCAAATCCTTTGGGGAAATCAACAATGTTCTGATACACATCAGCATCCTTCGCAGCTTGCTCTATTAGCTGTGAATTTGCATTTTCTACTCCAAATGCAATATTATTCCCTATGGTATCTGAAAACAAAAAGACATCCTGCGGAACGTAGCCAATTTGCCTTCTCAAATCTGCGATCGAGAATGCATCAATTTGCTTACCGTCAATCTTGATTACGCCCTTACTAGGATCATACATCCGCATCAGTAGATTGGCGATGGTAGACTTTCCAGACCCAGTGGTGCCGATTATTCCAAGCGTTTGGCCTTCCTGGATTTTGAAGCTAACATCCCTCAAAGCCTTGATTCCTGAATCTGGATAGACGAATGATACATTTTCTACTTCAACAGTTCCCTTTATATCTGCCTTGATAGCATCAGTACTTATGATGTCATTCTTCTCATCCAAAAACTCATTAATCCGAGTCTGTGAAGCTGCTGCTCGCTGCACAATACTTGTGACCCAGCCCAAAGATGTGACTGGCCATGTCAGGATGTTCACATAAAGAATAAATTCTGCGATGACACCATAACCAATCTCTCCACTCATCACCTGCAAACCACCTACATAAACAGTAATAATGGTGGAAACCCCAACCAATCCCATGATGATCGGGAAAAACAAAGCATTTACTTTAGTCAGTCGAATGGATTTCACCTTGTAGTCTTCACTTGCTGTCGCAAAGTCATTGACACTATCACTTTCCCTGACGAAAGCTTTGAGCACTCTAATTCCCGAAAAAGCCTCTTGGACAAATGTGCTCAATCCACTGAGACTACGCTGGATCTTTTCCGAGCGCTCATTGATCATATTATTCACATAATAGATACTTAATGAAAGTACAGGAAGTGGCAAAAGTGCATACAGCGTCAGCATAGGATTGACTGTGATCATATACGAAATCACAAGAGGAAAAAGAATCAACAAATTCAATCCGTACATGATTGCAGGACCTAAGTACATGCGGACGCGGCTTACATCTTCGGTAATTCTGGCCATCAGATCACCTGTACTATTCTTTCTGTAAAAACTCAGCGGAAGTTTTTGGTAGTGCTCATAGATCTCATTTTTAATATCATACTCCACTTTTCGTGACATGATGATGAGCGTCTGACGGATAAAGAATAAGAATACCCCTCTCAACAATGCCATCACTAGGATCAAAACACCAAAGACAACTACAAATTTTAAGAAAATATCTTGGGCCTGCTCACCCATTCCGCCCTGCTCCAAAGGCTTATAAATAGAAAAACTTTCAACCACATAATCTATTGCAAGTCTGACCAGTTGCGCAGGGATAATTACGAAAATATTTGAAATCACCGTAAAAACTATCCCCAAAAGGATCAAGCCCTTGTATTTGTACAAATACTTATTAAGTCGCCAAAGTGGTTTCACCAAATAAAAATTTTAATATGAAGGAAATGGATTAGGAAAACTGGGTATATTAAACCTTTGAAGGCCAATAAAAGTATTTAATTTTGTATCGGCTATTTTCGCAAGGAGTACCCAAATATAACACATTCTAAAAAGCTAAGTTCACATGTTAGAGATTAAAGCTACCGAAACAGTAAGTGAAGGTTCAATCTTTGGCCAAATCACCACGATGGATCACGAGCAATTGGTGATCTGCCATGATGAAGCTACCGGCCTTAAGGCATTGATCGGAATTCACAACACCACTCTGGGCCCAGCATTGGGCGGAACCCGTATGTGGCCTTATGCTTCTGAACAGGAAGCGATTACAGATGTCCTTCGTCTATCCAGAGGAATGACTTTCAAAAATGCCTTGGCTGGACTTAATCTCGGCGGAGGAAAAGCGGTGATTTTGGGAGACCCAAAATTGAAAAATGAAGCTTTCCTTAGACGTTTCGGCAGATTTGTCCAGAGTTTAGGTGGCAGGTACGTGACCGCAGAGGACGTAAACATGAACACAGCAGACATGGAGTTCATCGGACTAGAAACCCGCCATGTCACTGGACTTCCTGAGATCAAAGGTGGCGGTGGAGATCCCTCTCCAGTAACTGCCTATGGCGTTTACATGGGTATGAAAGCAGCTGCGATGAAAGCCTTTGGTTCAGAATCATTGCAAGGAAAGCGAATCGGCGTGCAAGGCGTAGGTCAAGTGGGTAAATATCTTATTGACTACCTGGTAAAAGAAGGAGCCAACGTGCTAGTCACCGATATTTTCGAAGACAAGCTACAGGCAGTCGCCAAAAAAACAGGTGCGCAGGTGGTCGATCCAAATGTGATCTATGATTTGGAAATGGACATCTATTCTCCATGTGCGCTAGGTGCCACGATCAATGATCAGACGATAGATCGATTGAAATGTGCAGTAATCGCTGGTGGAGCAAACAACCAATTGAAAGACGAAACAAAGCATGGCAAAATCCTGGTAGAAAAAGGAATCGTCTATGCACCAGACTTCCTTATCAATGCAGGCGGTGTCATAAACGTAGGCGCAGAGTACTTTGGTGGCTACAACAGAGATACTGTATACAAGCAAACTGAAAAAATCTACGATACCTGTTTGGGTATTTTGAATAAGTCAGAAAAGGAAAACATTCCTGCTCAGCAAGCAGCTATTGAAACAGCAAAAGCTAGAATTGAAGCTATCGGAAGAGTGAAGCTGTCTTTCTAACTAAAATTACATCCATAGTAAAACCACCGGGAATGGCTTCCGGTGGTTTTTTTGTCTCATCTATCTAGGTGATAGCCACATCAAATTGCCTATATTTGCAACTCATTTCGAAGACATGCTAAACAGAAGAATACTACGAGTAAAGGCTTTCCAGAACCTCTATGCATACGAACAGTGCAAGGGTTCTAACCTAAATATTTCAAAAGATTTTATCCGAGCGTCATTTTTGCCAGACTTGAATAGCATGGAAGTGCAGGATAAAACTGCATTAAGCAAAGAAGCCGAGGAAGCAATTAAGTTATTTGAACAAAACCTTACTACAAAAGACTTACTCAAATCAAGCGAAGCAAGCCGCAAAGTAAAGCAAGTGGTTTTGGAAGCATTGAAGAAGTACAATGAGGCAAACGAAAAAGATCATCAGTTTTTGCTGAAGAACATGGTCGTATCAGCGGAACGCATCCCTCAGTTATACTTATTGGCGATTGAGCTACTTCAGGCTTTTGCGAAGCATGTGGAAAAAGAAATTGAGAAGAAAAAGAAATTCGCTGGCAATAATCCTGCTGGATTCGGGAATGAATTGAATTTCCCAAACAATAAAGTGCTTGCATCACTGCGGGAATCAGATTCGTACCGTGCAGCAATTGCCAGAAACAACGTCAACCTCGACGATGTAGAGTTGGAAATCAGAGAATGGTTTAGGGATTACGTGAAACCATCAGAACACTATCAGGCATATCTTCAATTGGAAGCACCAACAGTAACCGAAGATTTCGAGTTAGTGGATGATCTTTTGAAAAAAATACTTTTCAAAAATGAAGTGATGCTAAACTTCTTCTCTGAAAAAGACTTGAACTGGACTGAAGATAAATCAGTGGTAAGAAGCTTAGCTTCAAAGGTCCTGAAAAATGCGGCTAACCTAAATGAGGAAAATGAAAGCCAAATGCCTGAGATAGCCATGAACTGGGACGAGGATAAGGAGTTTTTTCAAAATATCTTTAACTTCACCATTGAGAATGATGCCAAGAGTAAGGCACTAATTACTCAAAAAACAAAAAACTGGGATATTGACAGACTAGCCTTTACGGATAAAGTAATTATTTCAATGGCAATCGCGGAAATGAAAAACTTTCCAAGTATTCCTGTCAAAGTAAGTATAAACGAGTATATCGACATCTCTAAAACTTACAGCACACCAAAAAGCAAGCAGTTTGTGAATGGTTTGCTAGATGTGATGGCGAAAGAGTTAACCGAAAGCGGAGAAATCCGTAAGAGCGGTAGAGGACTTCTGGACAATAAATAATACAACTATGAGCAAAAGCAGCAATTCACTCATCGCATTCATACTTGGCGCAAGCGCGGGCGCAGCAATTGGGGTACTTTTTGCACCTGACACTGGAACAAACACCCGTGATCGACTGACTTTCAAACTTTCTAAGTATAAGAAAGAGTTAGAGGAGTTAATCGATGATCTGGTAGATGGAAAAGAAATGCACCTTAACGAAGCTAAAACTGAAGGAAAGCGTGTGATTTCCGAAGCAAAAAATAAAGCAGAAAATTTACTTAGCGACGTAAATAAATTAATAGACCAAATCAATCAAGGAAATAACTAATAGATCTGAAATCGAGCGAGATATACCCCTAATTATATAGGGATGATAATGTATTGAGCGAGATTCCTCTCGATAGCTATCGGGATATTCATTTAAAAACAAAACATAAACAGATGAAAATAAACGTATTAACTATGGCGGCATTTTCCGTCATGCTTGCACTGGGGACTTCATGTAACCAAAAATCTGAGCAAGATGCCAAGATTAAGGCTCTTGAGGATAAAATAGCTCAGTTAGAAACTGGCAGCCCTACAGTTACACCTGTAAATGCTCAAGCTACTACAGCAGCTGATCCTGCTACCCTTGGGGCTTTCGAGTTTCCGGAAATGGAATATGACTTCGGTACCATCAACGAAGGTCAGGTGGTAGAGCACCTCTTTACTTTTACAAACAATGGCCAGGCTCCTTTGGTGATCTCTAATATCACCGCATCCTGTGGATGTACTAGCCCGGACTGGTCCAAAGCTCCAGTGAAGCCAGGTGCAGATGGTTATGTGAAAGTAGTATTCAACTCCACTTCCAAGTCTGGCGCACAAGCTCCTACAGTAAGTATTCAAGCAAACACAAACCCTGCTGTCACCAGATTGAGATTGAAAGGTACAGTAACTCCAAAAATTGCAGGCGCAGCTACTCCAGTAGGCCCAGTTAAACGATAATTATGATTTCTACAGTATTAGCGCAAGCTGCCGCAGGTGGCAGTGGAATTTTAGGACAGGTTTTTCTTTTCGGTTCTATTATTTTGATCATGTATTTCTTCATGATCAGACCACAGCAAAAAAAGCAAAAGGAAAGCAAAAAATTTATTGAAGAAATCAAAAAGGGCGACGAAGTAGTAACAATCGGCGGACTTCATGGTAAAGTAAGCTCAGTTGAAGGTGACACTGTTATCCTCGAACTTGACAGAGGCATGAAGGTCAAAGTTGAAAAATCTGCTATTTCTCTAGATTTCTCAAAGAAGACAGAAGTAAAAAAATAACTTGAATTTTGCCGGAAACTAAAAAGTCCTCCCAAAGGATTTCTCCTAAAAAACTCTCTAATCTTAAAGTGGTAGTCCTGTGTATTGCAGCAGCTACCACTTTTTGGATTTTAAACGCCCTGAATAAGGACGACTACAATACTATTGTCGATTTCCCAGTTGAATTTGTTTACGACCAAAACCAGTTCGTTGCAGTTGCGGGGTTGCCAAAGACCTTGGAAATAGAAATCTCCGGCAATGGCTGGGACTTACTTAGAAAGTATTTCAACTTCAATAGTGATTCGTATCCTATCGAGCTCACCAATCCAGCCGCTAGAAATTACATTCTCACTGGAGACCTCAAGAGATCTTTGGGAGAATTCCTCTCTCCCACCCAGCTCGTATCCGTCCTGAAAGATTCTCTTAAATTCAATATCGATAAAATCAAAACAATTAAAGTCAAGCCTGTTCTGGATTCTTCTAGCTTTTCTATGGCAAATAACTTCAGGATTGCAGATCAAATTACTTTTACTCCTGGGACTATTAACCTCACTGGCCCGACTTCTATTCTGGATAGCCTGGAAGAAAACTTCCCTGTCACTCTTGATGAGAATAGAATAAATAAGCCAATTAATAAAGAGATTACCCTGACTGTTCCCGAAGAATTGAGCAAACTCGTGCGCATCGAACAACCTAAGGTGACGGTGAAATTCGACGTAGTCGAATTTCTTGAAGGAAATAAACGATTAAAGATCAAGCGATTAAACTTTCCTAAATCAGTAGCTCTAGCAGATGAGGATGTCATGATAATGATATCTTACCTGGTAGATGAGCGCAAATCAGCCGAATTGAAAGACTTGGAATTTGAAGCGGTACTTGATTACTATAAACGAAACAAAGAAGACAGCACCATTACTGTTCAAGTGAGACCGATGCCTGATTTTCTAGAGCAGGTAGTTGCTCAGCCAGCCATTTTAAAACTTAAATATGAGTAAAAACATTCCGCTTTTAGTAGGTATTACAGGTGGAATAGGATCAGGGAAATCCACTGTAGCAAAGATTTTTTCAATCCTCCAGATCCCCATTTATTCTGCTGATGATCGCGCCAAATGGCTTATGAGCAATGACAGTGACCTCAAAAATCAACTCACAGAAGCATTTGGGGCAGAATCTTATAATTCTGAAGGAGAGCTAGACAGAGCCTATTTAGCTCATACTGTATTCTCAAACCCAGAGAAAGTCAAGCTTATCAATTCTCTCGTACATCCAGCCGTAGCAAAGGATTTTAAGGAGTGGGCTTCACAGCAAAGTACAGCTTATGTAGTAAAAGAAGCAGCATTGATCTATGAAACAGGAGGTGATAAAGCACTCGATTATGTGATCAATGTAAGCTCTCCACTGAAAGTCAGAATCTCAAGAACTCTCATGAGAGATTCCCATCGCTCCGAAGAGCAAGTGAATCAGATCGTCAATCAGCAACTTCCAGATGAGCAGAAAAATGAATTGGCTGATTTTGTGATCAAGAATACAGACAATAAAATGCTTATTCCGCAGGTTTTAAAAATCCACCAACAACTCATTTCTAAGAATTAGTCTTTTACTTGTAGTAATAGATTTGGCTTAATTCTTATTTTTCTTCTTTCACTATCAAAACACTTTTCCAAACTGTATGAAAGGATACAATCCAAAAGAATGGTTTCAGGTAATATTTTTAATCCAAAAATCTGACACCTTAGTTAAGCTCGGCCCATTTCTACTCCTCATTTTTGGATACTCTCTAGGGATTGCATGGCTAGAAATGGATTACCTCAACATCGGAAAAAATAGCTGGGTGCAGAACATTCCCATCATGCACAGCTTGTTGAGCTTTGTGATATCCATGCTGCTGGTTTTTCGGACAAATACTGCTTACGACAGGTGGTGGGAAGGTCGAAAACTTTGGGGACAACTGGTAAACAATAGCCGAAACCTGGCCCTGAAGCTCGCCGGAATGCTTGAAAATTCTGATGAGGAATCAAGAAAGTTTTTCAGACGGACCATCCCAATTTATGCCTTTGCGCTGAAAGAGCATTTACAATCCAAGGTCACCTTGTATATGCTTGACGACAAGGAAGATGAGGAAATTAAGCCAGAAATTGATCCAGAAAAACACGTCCCGAATCAAGTGGCCAAGTTACTTTTCGCGAAGGTAAATGACCTGTACAAAGCGAAAAAAATCACTGGAGACCAATTAATCGTACTGAATCAAGAATTAATGTCCTTCACAGATATTTGCGGAGCCTGTGAACGAATAAAGAATACACCGATTCCATATTCATACAGTTCATTTATTAAGAAATTCATCTTGGCTTACGTAGTCACTTTGCCTCTTGGCTATGTATTTTCTCTAGGGTATTATGCAGCTCCCATCGTGACGTTTATATTTTATGTATTAGCCAGTTTGGAATTGATAGCCGAAGAAATCGAAGAGCCTTTTGGCACCGATGCCAATGACCTACCTATGGGGAAATTATCTTCAAACATCCAAAAGCATGTAGAAGAACTGATCTAAATCAGATTCTTTAACTTTGGACAATCAAGGCTTGCATTATAAGTATCAAATGGATCAAAAATTAAGTTTACGCCACGTAAATGTGACCAGATATATTCTCCCCCTACGAGAAGGAGGATCACTGCCTGCACTTGCGGATGCGGATGATGGGTTTAAATATGTACTCAAATTCCGAGGAGCTGGTCAGCGAGAAAAAGCACTCATCGCCGAACTACTGGGCGGGGAAATTGCCAGAGCTTTAGGTTTGAAAGTCCCTGAGTTGGTGTTTGCCAACCTTGATCCTGCTTTCGGTCGATCTGAAGGCGATGAAGAAATTCAAGACCTGCTCAAAGGTAGCCAAGGCCTTAATCTAGCCCTACATTTCTTATCTGGAGCGATCAACTACGATCCCGTGGCCATGAACACAGATCCTCTGCTAGCATCGCAAATAGTCTGGCTGGACATGTTCATCACGAATGTGGATCGAACTTTTAGAAACACAAACATGCTAATTTGGAATCGAGAGCTTTGGTTAATCGATCATGGGGCTTCTTTCTTATTTCAACATGCATGGGTGAATTGGAAGAAAAATGCGGAAAGCCCTTTTCCTATAATAAAAAATCATGTGTTGCTTCCAGCGGCTTCAGAACTAGAAACTGTAAATGCAACTTTTAAAAAGGTTTTGACCTCAGAGAAAATCAGCGCAATTGTAAATACGATTCCAGAAGAATGGCTACTAGCGGGTGGCGATTCTGAACATGCAGATGAAGTGAGAAAAGTTTACCAAGACTTTCTAAATCTTCGCCTTTCCTATTCTGATCAATTCATAAAAGAAGCTCAAGATGCAAGAACAGCACTTATATGAATACGCGATCATCCGTGTAGTGCCGCGGGTGGAAAGGGAGGAATTCATCAATGTTGGTGTAGTGATCTGCCATTGGAAAAGAAATTTCCTTGCCTGTAAGATACATTTGAACACTCAAAAATTATTGATGCTGGATCCTCATGCTGATGTTGAAATGATTGCACTTAATTTGGCCTCTTTTGAAAAAATATGCACTGGTTCAGAAGCAGGCGGTAATATTGCATCCATGGATTTAGCCTCTAGGTTTAGATGGCTAACTGCTGTAAGAAGCTCCATTATCCAAACTTCACGTCCACATTCTGGTACTGCCGAGGACTTGGAGAAAACTTTGGAATGCCTTTTTGAGGAAAATGTAACTTAAGTTAGATTTTTTGCTATACAGGAATTTATTAAACCAATCTCTCATTATTCTGGCTATAAGTACCCGATTTTCCATGCTAAAACAAGTTGGGGTAAATGCTCGAAAACTAATAAAATCATTTATTTTTGACGCAAACTCTAACAAATACCCCATATGAAAAAAGGACTTTTTCTAATTCTATTCTTTACGATTTACTTCAAGTCATTTTCTCAAATTGTATATGAGGAAGGATATCTAATCAACAATTCAAATGAAAAAATTGAATGTTTGATAAAAAACAACGATTGGAAAAGAAACCCTTCCTCCTTTGAATATAAGCTAACTACTGAGGGTGCTGTACAAACTGGAGACATCCAATCTGTACAAGAATTTAAAACAATAAATTCACCCAAATTCATACGAGCCGCTGTGCAGGTAGATGAGTCTAGCCTAAGCAATCTAGACGAAGATCCTTCTCCTAAATTTGTAGCAAAACAAATTTTTCTAAAGACAATCTTAGAAGGAAAAGCATCTCTTTACTCTTTTGAAGACAAAAGTATGAAAAGGTATTTTTATGCTATCGATGACTCTGAAATTGAGCAACTAGTCTATAAAAAATATAAAAACGGAAATGCAATCAGTGAAAACGCGCAATTCAGAAATCAATTAATCAATACCCTAGTTTGTCCATCCTTTACTTTTCAAGAGTTCCAAAACATAGGTTATACTCAAAAGGAGTTAGAATCCATTTTCATTAAATACAGTGAATGCACAAACAGCACATTCACAACCAACGAAAAATCAGAAAAGTCAAATTCCTTCCATTTGACTATCAGACCAGGAATCAGTTCCCAAAATTTAGAAATTGAAAATCCCGAAAATGCTATAGAAAAGGTTGATTTTGACAACATACTAGGTTTCAGGATTGGAATAGAGGCAGAATTCATTTTGCCTTTCAACCAAAATAAATGGGGAATTCTAGTTGAGCCAACTTTTCAAAGCTATAATGCAGATAAATCTGCGCGAACCGGAGCTGCCACAGAGGACAACTATCTTGTCTCGGTCAAATACAAATCAATTGAGTTGCCAATAGGATTCAGATATTACATGTTTTTGAATAACAACTCCAAATTATTCTTTAACCTTTCCTACATCACTGATTTATCATTAGCTTCTAAGATTGAATTTACGAGAACGGATGGCGCCCAAATTCCAGCATTAGAAATAAAATCAGGAGGAAACTTTGGAATAGGCGCTGGATATCGATATAAGAATAAGTTGACAGTAGAGTTAAGACATCATAGCAATCGAGAGATCCTAGGAGGGTATCATAATTGGACTTCCAATTACCGAACTACTCATCTTATTTTAGGATATACACTTTTTTAAAAAACACTCGTCAAAACTATTCCTAAAAGAAAAGGGAACCGCTTTATCATCAGAGATTCCCTTTTTAAAATCTATCTCTAGAATAGTAAATATCTCCTTATCATCAAATCCTATCAAATCCTAAATAAGGCTGAAGCACCTTTGGCATCATGATACCTTCTGGAGTTTGATTGTTTTCCAAGATGGAAGCTACTATTCTAGGCAATGCCAATGCACTACCATTCAGTGAATGAGCTAATTGAGTTTTTTTATCATCCCCACGGAATCGCAATTTCAGGCGATTCGACTGATAGGTTTCGAAGTTAGAAACAGAACTAACTTCCAACCATCTTTCCTGTGCTGCAGAGAATACTTCCATATCATAAGTCAGCGCAGACGTAAAGCCCATATCACCTCCACAAAGTCTCAAAACACGATAAGGCAATTCCAGCTTTTGCAAAAGTCCCTGCACATAAGCGCTCATGCTTTCTAGTGTCTCATAGGATTTATCAGGATGGGTAATCTGCACGATCTCCACTTTGTCAAATTGGTGAAGTCTATTCAATCCTCTCACATGAGCTCCCCAGCTTCCTGCTTCTCTACGGAAACATGGAGAATGCCCCACGTTTTTGATAGGCAGATCACTTTCAGAAAGAATCACATCGCGGTAAATGTTGGTGATTGGAACCTCACCAGTTGGAATCAAATACAAGTTATCAGCGCCTGCATAATACATTTGCCCCTCCTTATCTGGAAGTTGACCAGTTCCATAGCCTGAGTCTTCATTTACCAAGATTGGCGGTTGGATCTCATAATAACCTTGCGCGAGTGCTTCATCCAGGAAGAAATTAATCAACGCTCGCTGCAGCCTCGCCCCTTTTCCTTTATATACTGGAAATCCAGCACCAGAAATTTTATTGCCTAGATCAAAATCGATGATATCGTATTTTTTGATCAAGTCCCAGTGAGGAAGCTTGCCTTCATACAGCGTAGGAATAGCGCCATTCTCCAAGACTACTTCATTGTCCTCAGCAGATTTCCCTGCAGGAACAGAAAAATGTGGGATATTAGGAATGGTATAAAGTAAGGCGATTAAATCAGCTTCTGCTTTTGAGTTTTGTTCTTCAAGATCCTTCACTTGAATTTTCAGCTCAGCCGTTTTCTCTTTGATCTTGACTGCTTCTTCGGCTCTTCCCTCACGCATAAGCGTTCCGATTTCTTTTGAAATAGCATTTGATTCACTTTGAATCTGATCACGCTCCGACTGAGTGGCTTTTCTCAATTCATCAAGAGCAACTGCCTGATTTAAGACAGCCTCTGCATTTGGGAAATTTCTCTTTTGAAGTCCGGCAAGTACACCGGCAAAGTTTTCACGAATCTGATTAACTAAAAGCATTTTAACTTGGTTGAAATTGAAGCCTCAAAGATAACCATGTTAGCGAACAATGATGTCTTTACTCACACTTGAAAATGGTCCGTCAAGCTCTTTTCCATCAGAGCGGAGTAATTTCACTTTCACTTGGTAGTCACCTGGAGGTAGATTTTCGATTCTGACAGGAGCCATGTGGTCAATTTCATAAGCCAAATCATTTACTTCAATTGCAACTTTCAATCCGTCCAACTTCATATCACCTCCTACAACCAAAAAATCAATAATTACTTCTTTTCCAGGCTCATACTCCTGTTCTGAGCGAGGAAAATTCAAAGCTAAATAAGGCTCAGCAGAATACGGGAAAGGTCTGGAATTCCCAACTTGGAAATCCCTGTCCACGTAATTCCCAAAATTCTTCAATGCTAAACCTTCTTCATCTACCAAATAAGCCACCACTCTATAGCTTCCTTCTTTTAAGTCGCGCTGGAAGATTGGAGAATAAAAACCAGCAGGATCTCCTCCATTTAAGATATTGAAAAGCTTAAAGTCCTTAGTTTCATTTAAATCAAAGGGGAAGTTTTTGACATTAAATTCGAATGGCACTTTTCCGGGCTTAAAAATCTGATTTCCTAAAGGGGTGTATAATTCAAGAATAGCGTCGGGAAATGCTGCTTGATCCTCATATTGGAAAAATTTCACCTGTGGAGCGGAAGGCTCCAATGGATCTTGGCCTGTTGGAAGATCTACTATTTCCTCATTAACTCTTTCTTTCTCAGAAGAACAAGCCGAGAAAACACAAATCAAAAGGAGTAAAGTCAGTATTTTATTCATACAGCATGTAAATTGAGATTAAAGATATTTATTTTTAAAGATAAATTAGACCTAGAACTATAATACATCCACACATGGAAATCCTATTTGATGAGATCCCAAGCTTAGATTTAGCTGATTTTACAGCTGGCACTCCTGCCCAAAAGGCAGCATTTGTACAGAAGCTCGGAGAAGCTTACCAAAACATTGGCTTCGTAGCTATCAAAAACCATGGCTTATCGCAAGATCTCCAAGATAGACTCTACGGATCTATAATGGACTTCTTCAAACTTCCAGATGCGGTCAAGTCCAACTACGAGAAACCAGAAATCGGTTTTCAACGCGGCTATACTGGAAAGGGAAAAGAACATGCCAAAGGCAGAAATACAGGAGATTTAAAGGAATTTTATCATGTAGGGCAAGAGCTCAGCCGAATTCCAGATTCTGATCCAATCAAATCTGAATACCCTGCTAACATATGGCCTACCGAGCTTCCTGAATTTCAAAATGACGCCAATGAGGCCTTTCGCACGCTAGAAAGTGCTGGCAAGGCCATGCTACAAGCGATTGCTCTTTCATTGGATTTGGATGAAAATTACTTCGAGGATAAAGTCGCTTACGGAAATTCTATATTAAGACAAATCCATTATTTCCCCATCGAAAACCCTGATGAAGTGCCTGCGGATGCTGTGCGAGCGGCCGAACACGGCGATATCAACCTGATCACCTTGCTAATGGGAGCAAGTGCAGATGGACTTCAAGTACTTAGAAAAGACGGAAAGTGGATCCCAATCACTGCCCTTCCAGACCAATTGGTTGTGAATGTGGGGGATATGCTGGAGCGGTTGACTAATAAAAAATTGAAATCTACCATACACCGAGTAGTAAATCCTCCGCGAGAAAAGATGAACACGAGCAGATACTCTATTCCATTCTTTATGCATCCTCGGTCAGAAATGGATCTTACCTGCCTAGAAAGCTGTGTCGATGCCGTCCATCCTAAACAATTTGAAGATTCTACAGCTGGCGAATTCTTAGAAGAGCGTCTTCGCGAACTTGGGCTAAGAAAGTAAGGATGTCGGTTAAGAAGGTCCGATATTATTTATTTTTGAAAGACATTCTTATGCTCTCTCTGACTGCCTTCGGTGGCCCGCAAGCATTTCTTGCTATGCTTCTGGAGCGAATGGTGAAGAGAAGAGCCTATATTTTGGAGGATGAGCTATGGGAGCTGAATGCACTTTGTAATATGCTGCCCGGCCCATCTTCCACCCAACTTGTGTGTGCGATTGCCTTTCGAGTAGGAGGACCAAATCTAGCCTATCTAGCGCTCTTAGTTTGGATCTTGCCAGCCACACTACTCATGATTTTTGCAGCAATGCTCATCTATTTCTTACAGGAAAATACTCCTGGAGCATTGGATTTTGCACGATTCATTCAGCCAATGGCGATTGGCTTTATCATTTTTGCTGCGCAAAAAATAATCGGAAAAACGATCAAAACTACCGAAGCGATGGTATTGGTACTGATTTCTGCCTTCGTTTCATTCTTCTATAGCTCTCCCTATATCTTCCCCGTTCTTTTACTTATAGGTGGGCTCAGTACATCTATCAAGTACAAGCAACAGCCTAAATTAGAAAAAGACGAACCACTGAAAATAGAATGGGCAAATTTCTATCTATGGGCTGGAGTATTGGTTGTAGCAGCGGGATTAGGTGCCATTACCAAGTATCAACCACTTATCTTATTTGAGAACTTCTATAGAAACGGAAGCCTAATCTTTGGAGGAGGTCAGGTGCTAGTTCCTTATCTATATACTGAGTTTGTCGATTTCAAACACTTCCTAAGCTCAGAGGAATTCCTTACAGGCTATGCAATTTCTCAAGGAATTCCTGGTCCTACCTTTAGTATTTCATCCTATGTGGGCGCACTTTCTATGAAAGAATTTGGAACGGCAGGATTTTTCATGGGTGGTTTTATTGCCGCAGCTGGGATTTTCCTACCAGGGATTTTTCTCATTTTCTTTGTAATCCGGTTTTGGGATCAATTGAAAAAATATCGCCCAGTACGAGCTGCACTAGAAGGAATTAACGCCGTTTCTTGTGGGATGCTAATCGCTGCTGCCTACTTGCTTTTTGAACCCCTTGAAGCAAACGGCTTGAACATCCTGTTTATTCTAGGCACTTATGTATTGCTTCAATTTACAAAAATCTCATCCCCGGTAATCATTGCTGGAGGTGTCGTACTTGGCATTATTTACAATAATTTTTTCCTTTAAAAAGGGAGAATATCCTGTTTATTTCGACCGAAAGGAACAAGAATAGGTAGGCCCACGTTTCATAATTTAAATTCATTCCCTATCTTTCTTCTATGCACGCCTACGAATACATCAACAATCTGATCCCACCTTTGAAGCTTTCTGATAAAACGGGAATGGCTTTGGCATGGATGGAGGAAATCAGAACTGACGTATTACCTGTAATTAACAAAGGGATTTTTCTAGGTTTGATAAAGGAGGAAACAATTTTTGAAGTCAACAATCCCGAGACACTAATTGCTGAAATTGAACCTGCAAATCCAAGCTGCTGGGTTTATTCTGACAAGCATATTTACGACGTGTTAAGAGTAAGTTCTGAGCAAAATTCTAGTATCGTAGCAGTATTGGACAGAGAATCAAACTACCTGGGAGTAGTGACCATGGAGGATTCAATAGCTGCATTTGCAGATAGCCTTTCCATAAAATCCCAAGGAAGCGTCCTTATCTTATCTATGAGCATGACTGATTATAGCTTGGCGGAAATCTCCAGAATCATAGAAACAGAAAACACCAAAGTGTTGAGTTCATTTATTACGGATGATCCATTAGACGATAATAAGATCAAACTCACTTTAAAACTCGATCAGCCCGAACTTCGACACGTCAAAGCAACGCTTGAGCGATTTGGCTATAAAATTATAGACCATTATCAGGAAGAAAGTGGCGTGAGTAGCGAAGAGGACAGAATCGGTAACTTGCTAAGATTTTTAGATATTTAGGACATGAAAGTCGCCCTTCATGGCTTAGCGTTGAAAGCAGAATTGTTTTCAGACGTACAGTCACTTTTCAACGAGCTTACAAAGCAGCAGTTCGAAATTTTCGCCACCGAACAATTTGATCGGCAATTACGAATGCATGGCCATAAAGCATTGAATTATTGGGTTCTCGAAAGTCGGGAAGATATGGCTGCTATGGATTTTGTGATTTCCATAGGAGGAGATGGTACCCTGCTCGATGCTGTATGCCAAGTAGGTGAGCTAGAAGTTCCAATTCTAGGACTTAATACGGGCAGATTAGGTTTCCTGGCCACAGTTGCGACAGAAAAAATAGCCGATGCGATAGCTGACTTGGCCAATAACAACTACCAACTAGAAACCAGGTCTTTAATATCTCTGCAAAGTCATCGAAAGCTATTTAATGGATTGAATTTCGGTTTGAATGAATTCACCATACATAAACGGGATACCTCTTCGATGATTACAGTTCACACATACATTGACGGAAAATATTTGAACAGCTATTGGGCTGACGGATTAATTGTATCCACTCCTACAGGTTCTACGGGTTACTCACTTAGCTGTGGAGGCCCATTAATCTCACCAGAAGCTAAAAACCTAGTAATCACACCCGTTAGCCCGCATAATTTAAATGTGAGGCCTATTATAGTTTCGGACGAAAGTGAGATCAGTTTTGAAATAGAGGGAAGGGCAGAGAAATTCTTAATATCTTTGGACTCACGATCTACGTCAATTTCCTCAGAAGTGAAGTTGAGTGTGAAGAAAGAGAGCTTTTCAGCAAAATTGGTAAAGTTGCCTCATTATCATTTCTTTGATACTCTTAGACAAAAGCTGAATTGGGGTTTTGACATGAGAAACTGAATTAAAGTTTAATGAATTTGGCCAATTTGAGCTTAACAATTA
>TARA_R110002020_G_scaffold206077_4_pt1 | contig 20720 bp, 21 predicted proteins | sample TARA_R110002020 | Tara Oceans TARA_R110002020 (sample SAMEA4396489) | marine metagenome | biome: Westerlies Biome; feature: [MES] marine water layer (ENVO:01000295) within the mesopelagic zone...; material: water (ENVO:00002006), including particulate matter (ENVO:01000060) such...
AAGTCAATAATCTTTTGTGCTATCTTCTTCCCTGCCTTGCCACCATAAGTATCTAATACATAGTAAACAGGCATCACTCCACGCATTCTAGGAAGGTTTACATCTTTTAGTCTCCCAATGCTCATATCAGTACCATCTATAGGGTTCGTCTTCGTACCAGCCTCCCTTACAAATGCTTCATATCTCTTTACAATCGCTGATGTTGCTATATTATTTATATTTCCATCACGGATACCCATAGCCTCAAGAATACTCTTCTGTTGCGATTTAGTAATTTGATATTCCATATTTACATCATTAATTCTTATTCCAAAACCTTTAGTACCATCAAGCCTTTTAGTAAGGTATTCTTTATACAATTCAAACTGAGCTATTGAGACATCAGCCACCTTATAGGTACGTCTTCCATCTTTACCAATATAGGAGGAGCTAATGAAGTCTTTTCTCATCTCTGCCTTCTCTCTACTTGTCATGCCAGCAGACTCAAGTGCATCTTCCATCTTACGAATTTCCCGATTATAATTATCTTTAATAATCTTCACTTCCTTCTTATTTGTTTGGAATTTGACAGCGTCAGCTTTTAATATTTCCTGTGGATTCCTTGTATCAAGCTTACCTTTCAATACCTTTTCAGATAGTATTCTTACAACGTCAATCTCTTTAGCTACTCCAAAGAAGTTTCTAACCTCACTCATCATACGTGAAACAAATGCTTTTGTACGGGAAATCATACTACGATTTGTCATTCGTCCTGATGTATATTCACCAAGAGCTTGTACGAGTTTCTCTTCAGAGCCAAACATTCTCTTACCATCTCTAATCAATGCTTTGGATTTGTTTGTACCAACGGCAGTTAAGATATCAACAGCATGGTGAGATATCTCATGAGGGATAGTATCCATCTTTGCTTTGCCTTGAGCAATATCAATGGCATGACCACGAATACGACCAAGTACTTGCTCACCACGAAATTTACCAAGAGTTTTATGTAACTTTATTTGTAGCTTCTTGTACGCAGGTATCTTACTAAAATATTCTATTTGTCTTTCAAGTTCTTTGATTGGAGCAGTATCAAGCTTGACATCTTTCTCTAACTGATAGTCTCCCTCTTTAAGTTTTCTGATTTTTTCTTTGAGAGGAATTATTTCTTTGCGTTCTCGTTCATAAACATCTTTGCCTTTATTTTGTGCTTCACCTTCTCTCCCTTGAGCACGAAATTCTTTTTCTAGTTTCTTATCTTTGTTTTGATATTCCTTTTGTTTGGCAAGTTGTTTCTCAAGTTTAACTATTTCAGGAGTTGTTTTAGGCTTAGTGGGAGTAGGCTTAGTTGTTTCAGTAACAATTTCTTCTTTAACTTGCTCTGATTCTTTACCTTCTTGCTTACTTTTTAATATTTCTTCTGCCCTATTGCTATCTTCATCAGTAATCTTTTTTATCTTTTTTCTATCTTTATTAAACTGTAATAATTCTGTAGCTATATCTTTTCTTCCAGCCTCAGTATCAATATAATGCTTATATGACCCACTTTTATCCCCATGGGCGAGTATAACATCTTCTGTAAGTTTTCGGTAATCTCTCCCCGTTTCACGGAATATTGCCTCAGCATCTACAACTACTGAATGCCTAAAGTTATGAGCAGTAAATTTATCTCCACCACGGATAGACTTTGGATTTACTCCTCCTCTTTTTAATACTTCCTTGATTATATTATTTACAGATGCTTGTCGTAAAACATTACCTTCTGTTGTGGTAAATAAAAAGTCACCAACCTCTTTACCTTCAGATAATGCCTTTAATTTTTTAAATAACTCAGGATTTGTTTTTGCAATATTTATTTTTTGTGTTTTTCCTGTTATTATTTTTCCTTGTGAATCTAATATCTCCTTGCCACCATTAAACTCCTTGTAGACTTCTGAGTTGCGTTGTTTAGTAATAAAGAAAGATACTTCTCCTGTTTTAGTATTAACATCTCCTGCCTTAAGTCTTAAAACTGTAGCAATTCTTTTAGGGAACTTATAGAGTAGGTCAATTATAGTACTTGTAGTCTCTTTTGAGGAATCCCCTTTTTGTGCTTTACCTATGTCAATAATATCTTTATCTGTAATTTTATTCAAGACATTGTCTATAATTTTTTTATCAGAGGGCTCAATCCTCATTGCTTTCCCTGGCTCTACTTCTTTCCATTTAAAATCAAGGACACCTATATTCTTCTTCATGAACTTTCCAGAAAAACCAAGACCACTAGCTATATTAAGTTTTCCTTCTCCATGTACAGTTCCAAAAAACTTAGTAAGTTTTGCCCCTACTCTATTCCTTGATTCCCATTGACCAGTTTCTTCTAAATATCTTACAATCTCTCTTTTCCCATGGTCTTTGCCAAATTTAAATCCATTTTGTTCAAGCCATTGAGCATATTTAATAACTGCTTCTACATGGGTCTTTGTTCCTTTTGAGAGGGGAAATGATTCCTTGATTCCCATAATAATTTTCTTTTGGGTATCTTCAGTTAATGTATGTCCATCGGTTTCTTTCCGTACAAGTTTAGCAAAGCCCTTACCTTGTCCTGTTTTAGCCTCGCTTAACGAAACATTTGCCTCAGTGAATGCTGACGTAAAGGCTTTAATTGGGTCTACTTGCCCTTGACGCTCTTCCATAAGAGTAACTGTTTCTTCAGCTGTTGATGTTACAACCTTTTTTTCACTTTCACGAATTGTATCAACTCGCCTTGAAAGTTCTTCACTTGTAGCTTCCATTACAGGAATCTTAGACCTCTTCCCATCAATAGTACGGGTAACACTTTCTATCCCTTTATCGGCAAGATAGTCAATCATTCCTTCATCTGTTTCTTTAACAATATCTAATTCTTTTGCTTGACCTTTACCACTACCAGCCTTTACTCTATACTCTTCGCTTACTTCAAGCCATTCTTTTAGTTGGTCATCGATAAGCTTTTTAGAGTTTTTTAGAGCATCTTTCCCTATACCATCAGAGGAGTTTTCAATCTTCTCTTTAAGCCCTTTAGACTCAGCACTTAAAATCCCTATATTATTAAGCACTCCAACAAGGAGATTACCATAGTCCTTCCCTGTCATTTCAGACTCAGGCTTAGTAAATAATTTTTCAACATGCTTATTATTAGCAATAGTTTCTTTTAATATCCCATCTGCTTCATTTACTCTATCTTTTACTTTTTTTATTTCTTCTTGTAGAGGCTTCTTTAGTGATTCAATATCAGCATCACTATGTTCTTTTTTTAATTCACCCTCAACATTCTCCTGCCTCTTGATAATCTCTTTTTCTAGTGCCTTTTCTCCCTTATTATATATATCATCAAGGGTCTTTGTTGTATCGCCCCAAAGCTTTGATTTAGCCTTAAGAACACCAAATAAACCAACATTCTTAGCAAACGATGTCAATACTTCGGCTGCATCTACATCTTCACCAGCATTCACTTTATCAAGGGTTTCAGACCCTGTGAATACACCTGACTCAGCAGCTATTTGTCCAGGAACTCCAAACGTAAGGTTAATAAATCTTTCTTCTCCAACGGATAATGTTTTGCCTACACCTTTTTTTGCTTTTTGTGCCTTACTCCAGAGACCCGTTTTTAATAGCTCGGCTTGTTTTTGTGCCATGCCTTGACCAACTGCACCTGTAATTGCACCAAGAACACCACCATGTATTACACCTTCGCCTGTAGCCTTAAGTATCTCTTCAGTACTTGCACCTTGATTGTACGCAGTTAAGCCTCCAATAGCCCCTTCATATGTGGCAAGCCCACCTGCTTGACCACCAGCCCCTACTAATGTTTGAGCACTTAATAATCCACCCGTTTTAGCTAAATTAGGAGCTGCCTTGGCTAATATGCCACCCACAGCCTTTGCTCCGAACATTCCACCAAGCTTCATTGCAATAACATCGGCAGGATACATAAACGAAACGACTGTAGCTCCAATGTCCTCTACCACATTCATATTCTCAGCATACTTACCTGTATCATACTTTTCTTTACCAAGCAATGCTTTCCCAACCTCAGAAGTTAATGAACGATTATATGATTCTTTCCAAAAGTCGGATGATGTTTCATCTACAGTATAATCAAGAAGCTCTCCAAGAAAGGTTAGGCTATCATTTTCCTTTGGCATTTCCTGTTCAACAACTTCTTCTTTAGGAACTTCATATGAAACGCCTTCAGGGAATTGATGGTCTCCTTTGCTTGAAAGATATCCCATAATATCATCATCATTTTCACCTTGAGTCCATGAATTTCTTTGCTTATAATCTCTTACATAATCAAGTGTACGTTGATTCATTGGCATTTATTTTTCTTCCTTTTCTTCGTCATATTCACCATTTACATATTCAACAAGATACTCTTTTAATTCAGGGAACTGCTTCATAAGTCCGTATATATCGCTAGCAGTCCATGCAAGCATACCTGCCGAAACTGCTTGCCCTGCAAATGGAACAATGTTTGCTATTGCTCCTGCTCCTGCTTTTAATCCCATTTTTGCTGCTACCCCAGGTGCTTTCTTTAGTAGAAATTTCCCCACTTTACTCTGAAGTTGAGGGTTTTGTATTGCTTTTTTCCATCCACCCTTTGAAGCTACATGACTCATTAATTTTTTTGTTGTAACTGCTGCTGTTATAGCTGTACCTGTTTGCCCAGCTACCCCTAATCCAAGCTTATCCCCTGCAGACCAACCTAAAATAGCAGCCTGTACGGGAGAGAGACCCCAACCAGACTTCACAGAAAGGTTCTTTAAATCTTTTGTAGTTTTCCATACCTGTGAAAATGAAGGCTCAAAAACTTTTTTAAGTTTAAAGAAATTCCATTTATTTGCACCTTTTAATAATTTAAGCATATCCTTTGGTTCAATATTTTTAAATCTTTTGCCAAGAACCCCCTGTGCCTTATTGACAGTTGATTGATATGCTTTTAATGCATTTTTTAATTTACCCTTATTCCCTGTTTTTCTTGCTTCATCAATCTTATCCATATGGACATTAATTCTATTTGTCCATGTTTTTACATCAGGGTCTTTTAATACCTTAACTATATCCTTTGCAGGAGCTCCAGTTGTCTCAGTGAAAAATTTAATACCAACATCAACAGCTTTTTGAACTTTTGGTATTTGAGTTCCTATTGCTACTATACCTGTGCCTACAGCTGCTTCTTCTTTATATTCATTGATGAAGCTAGAGATACCCCCACCATCATCAGTTGTATCATCACCAGTCGTATCATCACCTTCAACTATTTCACCTTCAACAGACTCTTGAAGGGCTTCATTCTCTCCACCAGCGTATGGAAGATTTGTTTCTTGGTCTATATTGCTATTTGGGTCTACATATGGGGGGTCTTGTTCATTAGCAATATGCCCAAATCCAGACATCTCAAGGAATGACTTACCTTCGGGATTATTTATGTTATTTTTATATTTGTCATCAAGATTGCCTAATTTTTCCTTAGAAGCAAGATATAAGTTTTTAGCCTGTATTTTAGTCATTGGGATAAAATTATCCTTTGCATCACGATATCCCACTCTGCCATCCCTGTTATCAGTACCTACCCGATTCATAATGTCTTTATATAAATCATGCTCTTTCATGGTAGACTCTAACAGGGCTTTATTTTGAGCATGTCCCTCAGCTTGAGTTCGTTTTCTCTCAATCTTAAACTCAGAGATAAACTTAGGGTCAAGAGAAGTCAATGATTGTCCCATTGCTTTTCCTTCAGCTTCACTTAAGATTCCATCATTAGCCATTGATGCAATACCAAATGTACCCATCTCATGAATTGAATCCATTTCTTTATTTAAATAACTAAATGCTTGTGAGCTTAACCTATCTTGATGATTTGTTGAGAAGTTTGCTCTTGTCTCCATATAATCAAGCAATATTTCATTCATTGCATCGGGGTCAGGTTGAGTTTCACCATCAGCAGAAGTCATCCAATCATTCATTGCCTTTGTGGTATCTTTAAGTTTGTTTTGGTACATACTAAAATCTGTATTCTTATCCATCTGTCTTGTCATCATAATCTTTGCATTATCATATGCTGCACGTTCATCTGCATTCAATTTATTTAGATTCTTACCACCGAACCTATTCTCAAATACTTGCATTCTATCATTAAGTGTTTTATTGTCGTATATTTTATTGAAATCACCAAGTGCTACTTCCATGCCTTTAACTTTACGGGCAGTACCTTCCTTACTTCTTTCCTCAAGATGCTGCATTACTCTCATTGAATTGTCAAAGAATTGGTTGTCACCCCCTTGGGATGATTGCTTACCTCTATTAATTTGCTGTGCTAACTCATATATGCTTGCCATATCACTCCTTTTATTAATCTAACGCATCTAATAGCCATTGAGGCATTTGCGCCTCCCATTCAGCTATATCTTCCTGTTCAAGATTATATTGAGTCTTCCCCATTGACCCATAGCTTCCATATATTCCCCCTTCACCTAAATCATTCATACCCGTACCGCCAACACCATATAATCCTGTAGTTGCATCAGATATCTCTCTATTATAGCCTCGAATAGATGCATCTCTTGCTAGACCTGCATCAGTAATGCCTCGGTTAAGTCCCCGAACATTAGAGGCAAGTCCTTGCATTACACTTTGTCCACTTGCTCTCATTGCATTTGATGCATCTTGTTGATTGAGTTGACTCATCCCTCCACCCATTCCCTTGCCAAACATTCCTGCTCTTTTTTGTTGTGCCCCTTGTCCCTGAAGACCATAAATATCAGACCTCGCACTTATACCAGACGAAGTAATATCTTCTTTACCTCTTGCTTCAGTTAAAGCATAAGCATCCTGAGCTGTTGTTTTATCCTCTCCCGCCCTATCAATATCTGTCTGAAATCCATATGCATCTTGTTCAACGCCAACTTGTGCATAGGCTAAGTCCTCTTCAGTATATGGACTAAATTTTGGGATTGTGGCAATTTTGTCCTCCCAAGCTTCATTATAAACTTCACCCTCATCAATAAGTCCTTTAGTCTTAAGAAGATTAAATATGTCCTCGGAAGACATATTTTGCATTGATTCCCAGTCAAGTCCACCAGCCCCAAGACCCCCAGCAAGCGTTTGACTGCTCCCCTGAAAAACATTAGGGTCTAATGTGTCGTCAATTGAATCAACAGCATCTTCAGCATCTTCGGCAGAAAAACCAGAGTCCTCGTATAAATCCTCAAGAATTTCATCTCCACCATCACCCTCACCAATCATGTAATCATCCATAATATCACTGCCAAATAGTATCGAGTAGTAATTGTCTAGAGTAATTTCAGGATGGTCATCCAGCATAGCAATAACAGCTTGTTGTGAAGCCCCTTGAGCCATACCCGTTATAGCACTAATAAGTGCGAAATCATGTCCTCCGTATGGGTCGTCTTGAAAACTAAATGTATGTCCCACTTCATGTGGCATATTATTGACCTCCAAACATAGCTAAAATTTCTTCTTTTTCTTCTACAGTCATGTCAGGGTTATTTGCAAAATAATCCGTAATTTCTTGTGGAAATTGCGTCAATGAATCCATTATACTTGTCCCTTGAGGAGAATAAGAAGGAAGTGTGTCTAAAAGATTTGCTTGTGCTCCCTCTCCTGTAAGGAAGTTTAACGGACTTGCCCCTTCAGTAGCCATTTGAGGTGTAAATTTAGGAGTTTGAAGTCCAGTTTTTAACATATCTCCTGTATCTACCATCATTTCAGGAGAAGTTGCATATTCGCTAACTAATTCTTGACCCATAGCACTTTTTGATATATTAGCTGTCCCAGGATTAAACATCCCACCTTTACCACCTCCTGTTATATATTTTCCAAATTCTTTACTCCTATTCTTTATTGCATCTATACCTCCTATGGTATCAAAAGCTCCCAAAGTTCCAGAAAGTAATGCTGATGTTATTTGACCTTTATCACTTCCACTTATCATTGATTCTATATCACCTTTAGCTAGCCTCTCAGCCTTTTTGCTTCCAAAAGCATATTTGCTAATATCAATATCTTCAATGTCACCTCCTTTATCAAACCCTTCTCTTCCAAGCGTATCAATACCCTCACTAATAGCGTATGTACCTGCAGCTTTTCCTAAGCCTGCTAATAAGCCTCCTGTTAAAGTACCTCCACCTATAGCTCCTGCTGCTGCAGTTCCAAGTCCTCCAAGAGCACCACCACCCATAAGTCCCATTGCTGCTGTACCAATCCCAGGAAGAAGTACTGATGCAGCTAATGGAGCTGCGATTGAAAGGAATTGTCCCCAACTACTTTCCTCTTCTTGTTCTTTTTCCATTTGCTTGGCTAATGCCTCGGCTGCATCTTGTTTTTGTTTTCCAATCATAATTCTTGATAAATTTATTGCCATAATTTTTTCCTTTTTTTATGCGATTAAGTTGTTGTGTTCATAGCTGTAACCCTTAATCCACCACCTAATTGTATTAATCTTACTTCTGCAGAGTTTGCTTGACTTGAACCAACAGCTATCTTTAATTCATATGAATCCTGCTCTGTTAAAGTTAAATAACTCGCCCTATCTGCAATTTCTACAATTGTAAGTCCTCCAGACCCATTCACTTGAATTGCAAATAATCCAAAGACTGAAGCTTCGGTTTCTTTATGATACATAAAAAGACCATAGTTTGAATCATAACTACCAGAGTCAAATACAACATATATATTACCACTCCCATCGGTAGTTCCTTCATGATATCCAGTTCTATTTTTATAATTATTACAATGAAAAAATGCTGCTCCATTAAAGGCTCCAGTTATATCTCCTCCTGCTGCATCCAATGTTATATCACCACCTACATCTATAGTAAGGCTTCCACTATCTGAAATCGTTGAACCATTAATTGTAATATCATCAACAGTTAATGAAGTCAATGTGCCTAATGATGTAATATTTGATTGAGCTGCAGTAGTTACAGTAGCTGCTGTCCCACTTACATTACCTGTGACATTACCTGTGACATTACCTGTAATAGCTCCAGTTACATTTAAAGTACTATTTAATATCAAGGGCTTATGAATTGTCATTGAAGAGGCAATAGTAAGGGCATCTTTTCCCTTAAATTGAATTTTTTCTACACTTGGGACTATTCGTTCACTCCCAATATTGGGAGGATTTTCTACAGGAATAATTTTCCATTCATCACCAACTTTTAAATATAATCTTTCATTTAACTCAGCCTTTGTTCCTTTTATTAATTGCATATCACCTTCTTGACCATCATTCTTATTAGGGGCAATCTTTGAAATCCTTACTTTCCCACTTTTCGATTGAATTAAATTTCTTGTAGCTCTATCCATTATTTCACATTCTTTGTTCTATATATGATTGTTATATCATTAATTTCAAAGGTTGCATCTACATTGGCTGTGGATATAAAATGTAAAGCAAAAGAATATATATTATTAACCTCGCTTGAGTTATCAGGCTTTAATTCAGCTCTTGCCCAAACATTTGATGTTGTATCTAAGGTTAAACTTCCATAGTTTGTGCTTGTAGATGCTGAAAAATCTTTATCAAAAGCTGTTCCTCCATTTGTATCAAATCTAACTTTTACACCTGTATCTGCATTACATTTATAGGTTATATGTACTTTATAAATCTTTTTACGAACATGAGGATTTCCAAAGTCAAAATCTTTTGTTTTAATTGAAAATGCTCCACTCGCAACATCGCCAGATGTATCAGAATATTGCAATACATGATGTGAATTATCAACTTCATGTACAATTAATTTATTGTTAACAGAGGTAACAAAGTTTGTTTTATCCTTAGCATCAGTATAAAGTGAATCTATATACGTCCATGCTTTAATCTTTAGGTCATATATAAGACAATCTCCAACTCCAGCATTATTGCTTTTTAATACTACAATATGCTTTGATTGTGGGTCAAAGCCAATTTGGGTGCAATCTTGAGCCGACCCCCCAATACTGCTTTCTACATAGAACGAATCCCATGTAGTTTTTATTTTATTATCTGTAAGGTTGCTCACATTAGAGCCATTGTACATATAAACTCCATTAGAATTACACCACACAACCCCAATGTCAGTACGTATGCATTGACAGGCAACTGCTATGCCAAGCCCTTTTACTTGTTGCTCTATAAACATATTCTCACCAGCCACATTGACTACAACAAGAGAATTAGTCTTATATACTAATAATCTATCAGCATAATTTTCTAGGTGTACAATAGAATCTCCGTCTCCAGGAACAACATCTACAAAGAAATTAGTACTAAAAGTATCAAGTTTAAATTTTGGAGTTCTTATTATTCTATCATTATAGCTTTTACCATGAGTTATATCATATATATTTCCAATAAATGCACTATTATTTATTACTGTAGCTGTTTTATATCTGCAATTAATAAGGCTATCAGGTTTATATCCATTTAAAGAGTAATATGACTCGCTTGGAATAGTATCACACATTATTCCATTAAGAGTAGCGTCATTTAATGTAGATGACCCACTATTAGCACTCGTTACAAAACACTCTGCTGCATTTCCACCAGCACCATTAGAACTCATAGTATTTCCTAGTGTATCATCACCTGCTGTTAATCTATCTATTTCATCATCCAATAAAGCAGCATTTTCTTCAATGGCATATGATTTAAAATTTCCAAGAAGGATATCGATATCAGCAATTCTTAGCCAAGGATATTCTACTCTTCCCTTATCATATGTTTGGAGACCTTCTCCTTCATATTCTTTCATATATAATCTCATGCCACTAACACGACTATTCATTCCAATAGCTTGGCTATTTACTGCATCATTCCTATCAACGCTTGCCTTGAAATGAAGTTGAACCAATTGAGCATAACTTTGTCCAGATAAGCTCCATTTTGCTATCTGAGACGAATCTTGGGCTATAGAACAGACTTTAATATTACTCTCTTGAACCTGATTACCATTACATCCAGGAAACCCACCATAATCACTATAAACTCCATCATAGCAATAGGATACTCCTAATATCCAACTTTCTTTCATACTTTCTGACAAAAGATTGCTTGTAGTTGTGGTTGGAGATAGAGCTACCGATATCATATTTGCAGTAAGAATTTCATCCCAATGGTTATCATGAAACGCATTCGTGCATTTCCCTGCATCTGGAGCTCCAGTTCCTCCTTGGTGGGTACTTAAGAAAAAGTCTGTAGGTGGAGCAAGATATTGTGGTTCACATATAATGCCATCTCTTACCCAATCTTTATTGCCAGGAATAGTTCCATCACCAGCATCCATAACTTTAGCCATATAAGTATTATCAATATGCCCAATCCACTTTGAAGTTACATCACTATCTAGAGAAGATAATCTTAATGCATTATTAGCATAATAATGAGATAATGACATTAGGTCATCCATAGTACCTGTATGCATTTGGAGTGTAGTTGCAGTTTGACTTCCTTCATTGCAATTATCAACAGTTTGAAATGAACCAATTCCATCATCATGGATATACAATAAATGGTCGCTTGATAAAATAGTTAACCTATTATCATCATCAGCTGTATTATCAAATCGTGTATCTATCCCAACCTGTATTAATCCTTGCCCTGTAGGAGTACTTCCTTGTGCTCTTTGTTGTGCAAGTGAATCATACTGAGATGTTGAGCCAGAGGTTCGTATCCTTCCAAGTTTATCTAAGTAAGCTCCCTTGACTTCACTTAACTCATTATCTTTTAAATCACGAGGGTCAGTATCTGTATTTAAGCCACCATGGAAGGCATTAATATTAAGCGTCTTTTTGGGCACTTATATCTTTCCTAATAAAGCCTTTTTAATTTTAGCTTTTGCTTTTTCTTCAACAAGGTCATATAAGAAATTCATTCCTTTAGCTTCAGTAGCTTCGTTGATGAATGGAATATCTATAGATTTATTTAAAGCATCAACAATCTCTTTCTGTAGTTCATCATCAAAAATATTATCTATTTGACTCTCTAAGTCAACCTTAACCTTTTCTAATTGCTCTTCAGCTATATCTCCTAAGCCGTCCTTCAATTTATCTAATATTGACATATCTTCTCCTTTTATTTGCATTTACAGGTACTACAATTTAAGCATATTTTATCGCTATCAGCAAGTGCCTGAAGAGCAATAACTCTATCCTCTAAGTCTTCTAATTTTACATCTAAATCATTTGGTTTCTCAACATAATCAAGAACCTTGTCAAGCTTAAAAACCATTATTAAATGGTCAAGTATCTTAGGCAATATGAACTTTAATATCATTGGTGGTATCATTTTTTTGCCTCTCCATTCATAAGCCTTGAAAGTATGTCTTCAATACCCTCAATATACCCCTTGACCTGCTTCAAGTCCATTTGGGTAATCTTCTGTTGGTCAATAAGCTTAATCAATATCCCTTCAAGCCTTCTAAATTGCTGCTCAAGGTCATCAACAAGCTCTTTTTGAATCCAAGTTTGTTGCTTCCAAATGAAGTAACCAAAAGCAATTGTAATGGCTATAGGTAATCCATACTGGTCTATTATTGATAAATCCAAGACTATTTGTTCCCATCAATTACTTCACCCCATAAAGATGTCTTACCATTAATAATTTGGATTACATGCACAGTGAATAATCCACTTTCATAGAAGTCCACGATAGCAAAGGCATGTGACCAATTATGATTACGCCCACCAAGCCAAAGATTCTGCTCTTTGGACATGTCCTTAAGACATCCAATAGACCAAGCACTTTTTTGTCCATCCAAGTGAGTGACTGAAGATTGCTGAATATCATGATGATGTCCATACATTACGTTTGTCCCAAGTCTCAAGAGGTGATTCCGTGTATGTTGAATCCCAGCGAAGTGATGACCATGATAAAACGCTAGCTTCCCAATCTTTAGGTACTCCCCAGCTTGGTGATACTTGTATCCACGTTTCTTCAGATTTACACATTCTTTGAACCTCTTTTCTTGTAAGTAAGGATGCTCATCAACAAAGTAATTCATCCATGCATCATGATTTCCTTCAATCATATGCCGTTCTTTACAATTTGATTTATCAAGAGCCTCATCAATAATATCCATCCCCTTGTTAACATCAATAACATCCTGTTCAATGAAGGGTAATTGATACTCCAAAGGAGGTCTCTTTTTCTTCTTCCATTGCCAATGACTGCAACCATGCCATTCGCCCACATCGCCCAAATCAATATATATATCAGGCTTAACTATTTCAATTGCCTTACAGACGACCTTGATTGCTGGTATGTCTGCAAGTGGAAAGTGCTTATCGGGTGTTACGATTGCTCGCCTTACTACACCCTTTTTCTTTCGTGCCATTTCAAAAATCCTTTATTAAGTTATACTTCTTACGCTTCCTTTAAAGTCAAGCTATCAAAGAGTATCTTTTTGGTATTGCTCCAACTATACAAGGTAAGATATAGAGACTTATTGTCTCCTGAATTAAATGTGCTTGTGTATGTTTTGACATTTGTAGTTGCACTAGTATCAAATATGTCACCATTAGTTTGAGTTGTCCCTATTAATATTTTAGTACGATTCCCAGCATCTATTGAAACTACAGTAATAGACAGAGTATATGATACATTAGGGGTTACTCTAAAGGATACTGATACCCAATTATTAGTAGCAGTAGTAGAATTTGCAGTAACAACTAGATTCCCAAGAGTAATGCTTGTAGAGGCAGAGTTTTCATACCAATTATCAGCATCTGTGCTGTTACTAAAATCACCTATATAGTTATAACCATCATGTCCTATTGGATTAGCAGTAACATGATAAGTCTCTACGGGTTCTTTCCACCTCTCTCTATATCTCTCTCCCTTGGCGTATCCTTCTTCACTATTGCATGATGAGCCTAATCCTAACATACCTTAACCTCTATACGCTATTACTGAGCCACTATCTAATTCAATAGATGTATATCTTCCATATATTGTCACTCCTTTGGGGATTGTAATAGTAGCAGGTAATGCATCTGCATCTCCACTACTATCTCTATGCTCCATAAAAGTTATATCACACTCAGACGTATCAATGACTGCATCCGTTAAAGCTGTCATTGCTACAAAAGGGCCAGTCTGTGCATTTGTATCATCTATTAAAATACATCCTGCTTGCCCTAAAGCTGCATTTTGTGCCTCTACTACTGTATATTTTCTTAAATCTGCCATATTTATTCTCCTTTTGAGTTATGCTTTAAGCTCTTGGCAGAGCGTGAACGCATTATTTTAATTCCTTGTTAATCTTAATTACAATATGTATAAATGTTGCAACTAAAATTCCAAACCTAACTATATCAGGTAATGCAGTCCATAAGCTTAATGCTATTGCACCACCTCCCTGACCTGCTGTGACAAGCGAGTCTTTAAGACTCTCCATCATCAGCCTTCAATTGATTTAATACTTCCAAAGCACCTTCTGCCTTGAGAGTCATCGTTCTAAAATATTCAGCCTTTTCACGATAATCTTTCAATTGTGTTGTCAATGCTTCAATTGATGATTCAACTGTAGGCTTTTCTTGTTCTTTCTTTAACTCTTCGTATTTTGTATCTTTTACTTTAGACATTTAAGTCTCCTGTTTATGATTTATCTGTATATGCTGGCATATAATGAACAGTGCCATTAATATTTATCTTTACCCATGCATCTGTTGCATCAATATCTGGATGCGTACTTCCACTATCTACTGCTTTATGTGAACCTGCATTGGCATCAAAAGCAAATATACATGCATCTGTTAATGCAGCATTAACTTGCAAATTAACATTATCTATCTTTATATAATTATGTCTTGTAATAGTATAAGAAGAACTAGAACTATACGCAGGGTCTAATTCAATTGCCCCTACATAACCATCAGCTGTATTTCCTGTCATGACTCCACTTGAGTCAGTAATTATTGAAGCTGTGCCTATACCTGTATTGCTTCTATCTCCATTTACCTCTAAAAAAGCATATCCATCAGATGTATTTATTTTAATTAAATCTAAAGCTCCATCTGAGCCAATCTGTAGAGCTGTAGCAGTATTATCAATTAATGTAATTTGTGATGCCTCTCCTGACAAGTCAATATCTCCACCAGTTACAGTTAAGTCACCTACAATTGTAACATTATTACTTCCATCCATAGTTATTGCAGTACCACCCGTTCCTTTAATATCATTTCCAGAGACAGTTAAATCACCTGTAATTGCTACATCACCAGAAAGGTTTGGTGCAGTAAGTGCACCCGTAATAGTAAGATTATCCGCTATAGTAACCTCAGATGTTGTATGTCCTATTGTGACTGCTTTACCAGATTCTAATGTTGATATTCTTAATTCTCCTGTCCCAGAAGCTTTTATATATGAATTAGAACCATCATGATATAATTGCATATCTCCACCCGTACCAATAAGAAGAGCTGTTGAATCAACAAGATGCAATGCATTACTACCTTCATTCCATAACATATAGTGGCCAGATGTAGCACCAAAGAATTTTACATCATATCCAGTATCATCAGCACCAATAGTCAATGTGGAGTTCAATTGAGTAGTTCCTGTAACTGTAAGATTGTCATTTACTGTAGTCTCAGATGACGTATGCCCAATAAAAATTGGGACATCTGCAGTAATTACCCCTAAACTCAAACGTCCTGTAGTTGAATAAATATTCAGATTGCCAGTAGTATTTACTATATATGCATGAGTGCCCGACTGATATAACGAACAGTCACCATCAGTTCCTAGTTGTAATTTTGTATTATCTGTTAAAATTAACTCATCTGAAGCATGATTCCATTTCATATATTTTCCACTTGTATTGCCATAGAAAAAGACTGGATACCCTGTATCATTTACTCCAACTTTTAATGAAGTATTTAATTGGGTTGCTCCTGTAACAGTAAGTGTCCCACTCAATGTAGCATTATTTAATGTTGCTGAGGTTGTTTCACTTGCAGTTGTTAATGCATCAGGTGACCATGTTGTTGTATCGTAATCAGCCATATAATTCTCCTACATTCTTGGTACAGACAATTGCCGTACCCCTGATTTACGTGATGGATATTGTTTTACAGATTTTTCATACATCTGTCTAAAATATTGAGCTTTTTGTATATCGCCTTGGTCTTCAAATAATCTTGATTTTACATAACATAATAATGCATTTTGCATTCCCGTATCAAGCCCATGAGATGTACTTAATTCTCCTGTAATATTTGCTGTTGTAATTGTTTCATATTTTGAATGATATGTAATTCTTAAGCCATTTGTTACATCAGCCCCAGATTGATATGAGTCATAAGGCTCAGTAGTTCTTTCCGTGGCATCAGATGAACTTATATCTCTTTCAACAATTGCGAGACGCTTATCGTCATTATACCATGCAAAATTTCTATTTGGATTATCTCTTAATGCCATATCGCTCCTATTTTAATGTATCTTCACTAGATTCAGTATCATCACGTAATAATAAGTGTGAATCAACAAGCTTAGGGATTCTAATATATCTATCATTTGAGTCAAGAATCTCTATCTTTGTAATATCAATCATTTGGTCATCAAGTGCATACCATCTTTTATATTGAACTAAATTTGTTGTAGATGAAACAGTATATTCTTGCTTCTTTGCACTCATATCCAATAAGCCATCATTCATTAATCGAATCATATATCCTTCAGGTTGACGACCCATTAAATGTTCAATTTGCTGTATTAATTCTTTTGGTTTCATTATTTAGTTTCACTCCCTGCCATTTTTCCTTTAGCCACCCCTAAAGATGAAATACCTTGCGTATAATCTTGTTTTAACATTTGGTATTGATTTTGATACCACTGATACTTTTGTGTTTCTCTTTGCATTCTTGTATTTACTTCCCCTATATAACCTTGAGCTTGAGATATATAAGCATTAGCTTCAGCTAAATATAAATTAACTCCAGCCAATTCAAGATTATAAGAAGATGCAATTGAACTAATTTCAGAAATAGAGGTTTGGGCTCTTTGTAACTCTAAGTTTGCAGCACCGATTGTTGCTTGTGCCATTTCAGGGTCTTCATCATTAAGCCAATATTGTATACTCTCAGGCTCTGTATCTCCTGCCATAGTAGTCCCATCAACTAAATTTTGAGCTTTTAATAATGCATCTCTAACATCTTTAAATCTTTTATTAGTATTATCCCATAATTCAGTCGTATCGTCAATATCTCCAATTGAAGAATAATAAGCATCAATTTTATCACTTGCTTCTACAATAATATTATCAACTCTATTTAACTCTGTTACAACTGCCCCTAATGCTGTTGTATCAATAGCTGTATTTGTTTGCATTGCCCCCATTGCATTTTGAAGTGCTTTTATAGAACCATATAAAGGTACTAAATATTCAGCCTCATCAGGAAAGTTTGCAATCGCAGAATCACCATATGCTACTGTTGGATATGCAATATGATATACTTTTGCAGGTTGAGCTGCTGTAGGTGTAGGCTTTACAAATAAAGTTGAATTGCCTCCAGAATTGCTTTCAACATAATATACAGGGTCAGTAGCACTTGACCCATAAATTATATTTCCAGAATCATTTGTAAGGTCACCATACATTGCATTTATTCTCCTACATGGAGCATAAACTCCTGAGTCTGCGTTTTCACGAGTTACATATATAATTTGACCCTTACCATCCAAATCCATTGTAGTATCTGTATTACCAATATATAGATTAGTAATAGACATAGACTTTTCTTTCAATGTATTAGGTAATTGATTAATTATTTCTTTTGCTCCATCAGTAAGGAATTGAGTTAACTCTGCTTCCGTAGGAGATGTGCCTGAGCTTGAAATAGTCAAACTTGTTAAGCCCTGCACTTGTGCTTGAAAGGTAGCCATTAGTGTTTAATTCCCATGTCTGTCATTGAATCACCCATTGTTGTCTCCCTAAATTCCATCTTAGTTGTACCTGACATGGTCTCTCGCATATTGATGTAAGTACTTACACTAAATCCACTTGAATTACCAAAAACATGACCACACTTACAAGTCATATCTCCACCTTCTTCAACTTTTCCCCCACAATCACAAAAGTACGTTCTTGCCATTTTTCTTCCCCTTGGTTTTCTTTTTATACTTCTTGGCTTCTTTCTTCTTCTTATACTCGTTACGCTTATAACCCATTAGAATATAGTATTATTTCTTTCGTGAAGGTCTTGAAGGAAAATCAAATAATCCACCACCTTCAACCTTACCACCATGCTTATATTGAGGTCTCATATCATTAACCATGCCACCTTGTTCTTTCTTTTGGGTAGCTTCAAGTGCTTTTCGAGCATCCTCAGTAATCTTCTTAGCCTTGTCTACTCCTTTTTGATACTCGCTTTTTCCTTTATAGCTCTTATTACCATCTTTGATTTTGGAAGCTTTCATGCCTTCGTCCTTTAGCATTTGCTTATGACGTTCTGAAGCATCATCAGAAATCAGTTTAGCTTTATCATACTTGCTCTTAGATACACTTGTAATATGTGTCTTCTTATATGACTTCCCTTTAGAGGAGGAGTCAGATTTACTCGGTGTCATAGTTTTATGAACTGTAGGTTTTTTTGGAGCTGCCTTCTTTTTAGGTTTAGACTTAGGTGTAAGTTTAACCTTACCAGCTACTTTATCTCTATCAAGCTTTCCTACTCCACTTGATTTTGTAACATGACGTTTCCCTACACCATAATGCTCATTAATTTTATTCTGAATGGCATTATATTTAGGAGAACCCTTTTTATGCATCCCTCTTGCTTTAACTAGAGTATTTATGCTTGGGCCACCAGCTTTCTTGGCAGATGCTGTTGCCTTCTTCCAAGATTTATTTGCAGATTCTTTTTTAGCAACCCCTTTTGTTTTTTTAGCAACCTCTTTCTTCTTAGCTGCTGAAGGCTTAGGTGCTCCTTTATAAGATGGGCTTTTAGACAATGGAGCTTTTATAGCCTTACTTTTCTTCTTTAAGGCATCCGATTTTGCACGTTGCTTTTTAGCTTTATCAGCTTTTATTTTCTTTTTCTTCGCCTTAGCCTCTTGATATTCTTTAGAGCCCTTAAATCCTTTTTTAATGTCATCCATCCAGCCCATGTTAACTTCTCCTTTTCTTTGCATTGCTGACAGGTACATCGCCATGCTTATTAATATAATCTAACGTGTCAAGAGTACTTCTATTAACTGAATCTTTTTTAATAATATACTCTCCACCTTCAGCTTCAATTGGGATACCACCTTTTGCATGTGATTTACCATTAAGCTTGCCACCATCTACAAATTTTCTATCCGAGCCTTCAAGTCGACTTTTCTCAGCCCTGCCTTTATTTGCACTTGAATTTTCAAAACCTTGAATTTTACCATTCTTATGAGAAGCATCTTTACCATCACCATTACCATAAGTACCTTTATCTCGATTATACTTATTTAATTTGGCACGATATTCAGACTTTTCTTTTTGAAATTTCTCGTATTCTTCTTTATAATTTCTTCCCATAAGTCTCCTTAAATTTTAAGGGATTTGGGAGAAGCCCTTTATACGACTTCTCCCCAGTTCCCAATAACTGTTATCCGTTAGGATTATACGTTGTCTTTTAATGGAATATACTCAACAATATATGTCATTTTACCTGCAGTAAATGCTCCTGTTGAAGCAACAGTTGTAAAATGTACATCTGTACCTCCAGCAACTTTAGCTGAGTCAGCAACTAAATCTTGTGCTGCAGCTCCACCTAAAGCAGTTGTATATTCATCAAAAGTAGAAACACCTTTACCTGCTGCTAGTGATGTCGTAGAACCAACCAATCCATCAGCATCAAGAGCCATAAATTGTGCTCCTGCTGCAGCTGAACCAGCTTTAACCCCTACAGTTGCAGTTGCATAAGCTAATGCAGTATGAACAACTGCGATTAACTTGGTTATAACTGCATCTTCAGGAATGTTTATTGCACCACTTGCAATAGAGGCAGAAGATGCTGTAAACTCAACTGTTTGCTTTAAGCATCTTACTGCACCACTATCTTGTAATGAGTATTTCCCACTATTACTATTTAATAAATCACTTCTCATATCATGTCCCTCCTTACAGGTCTGTGAAGTTATATAACAAGTGAGTCTCTGGTAAAGATACTTCTAAACCAGCTTCCGTAATAATCATATCTTTACGTAAGTCTTCATCAGCTTGTTGTACGTTAGTTACAATATGAGTATCCCGATTAATACCATTCCCAACGAGAGGACGATAGCCAATCTGACCTAAGTCACAACATAGCATAAATCCACTTGAGATTCCTCTAAACAGAGGCTCTTTAGTTAGATTTAATGTACCATGAACTGTGTCAATAGCCATTAACTTATGTCCAAACTTGCCTTGGATGTTTTGCACATCCATATGATAGCCATCATTAGCTGAACCATCAAGGTTTACAGTATTCTTAAAGAATCCACCAAGTTTGTTGAAAAACGATATTACTGGAAGTGAAGCAAGACCTAACTTAGAACTTCCACCGCCACGTGCAGGGTCAAATACAACTTCAAAGTCACCTAAGATTGAATCATAAGTAACTGCCGTTGAAGCTTGACCTGCCAAATATGATGCACCAGACGTATAGCTTAGTGAACCACTTGCAGCAGAGGTTGAGTTTTTAAGTATAGAACCTACAATACCTTCTGAATATTGTACGTTTGAAGAACGACCACGTTGACT
>TARA_R110002020_G_scaffold93344_1_pt1 | contig 20709 bp, 9 predicted proteins | sample TARA_R110002020 | Tara Oceans TARA_R110002020 (sample SAMEA4396489) | marine metagenome | biome: Westerlies Biome; feature: [MES] marine water layer (ENVO:01000295) within the mesopelagic zone...; material: water (ENVO:00002006), including particulate matter (ENVO:01000060) such...
CATTTCATAAACAAGCCACGATACAATACCATTGAATCGCGTAAGAGTTGATAAAGTTTTAGCAGATGATTTGCCTCCCATGAACATATGAAGCGATTGCTCTATATACACGTGGTTGATTTTATTCTCTGTATCTTGGTCGATTTCTATCCAGTGATTAGAATCCCTATCATATTGATAGTTATCGAACAAATTGAAAATTGCTTCTTTTATTCTTTCTGCTTTCTCAAATAAGTTTTTATATTTACGCAAGTCAACAGAGTCGTAAAATACAATTTCGCCTTCTGCTACAACAGCAAAGCCAGTTATGCTGGTTGATATGTCTATTCCCAATATCATATCAATATTATACTATATATCTATCTTTAATTTAAATGTATAATCTTGCGCTTCTTCTTTCAATATTGGACTAGAAAGAGTAGCAATGCCAATTAAATTTTTACTTTCGTCATACACTGCAATTCGAGAAATATAAACTTGCCTCTTGAAGTCTACTTCATAATCACTATACGCTGAGCTTACAAAGTTTTTGATTTCTAAGTCAGCAGGCTCTTCATAAATTTGAGATGAGGTAAAGTAGTTTCTTTCCTGTCCATATTTTAAGTATGTTGGGTTATTAGAATAATTTACCTCTCCTCTTCTCGCATGCGCAAACATAGTGACAACTTGTGTTTCTGTAGTACCTTTAAACGATAGCCCAAATGACGAGCTAACATATGTAGCACCAGCGCTCGCTTGAGTTACGCCATCTTGTGCACCAGCACCAAAATAAATCCACCTAGGAGGAACAGCGCCACCACCAGAAATTAAATGTGATGTTTTATTGTTAAGGGACCATGACCCCGTTAATAATACAAAGCCTTCATCGTACATTGCAACGCCTGCAATAGAGCCAGAACCAGGACTGCCCCTAGGGCCTACTTGAACTAGCTCGCCATTCTGTCGAATATCTTGTAATTCAGCCGCGAGAGATCCTGTAAAATACCATTTTAAAGATAACGTTCCTGGCTTTATCTGTGCTCCAAAAAAGATGCTTGGAATTGAGATTAAATTAAGTGTCTGTGTGTTTTTGTTACCAAACGACGAAGACACTTTAAAATGCTCACTTTGAAGACCATAAAAGTTTAGCCTGTTTTTTAGCGATACAAAACGTTTATTATATGTTCCAGCTGATGCAGATGGAGTTGTTATATATTCTCTTACGATCGATGCAGACAGCGGATAAGAACTTGTAAGAACACTTCCAAAACGAAATTCATTTGTATAAGTGGTCATACCCACTGTTCTAAAGCTTGCGCCGGCACTGTCTTTAGAAATCCAAGGGTAGATTTGCCCTTTGTCTTTAAGGCTAGCAGTGCCGATAGAACGACCTGTATTTACTCTGGGTCTGTCAATGTTGTATTCATAAAGACTAACAAACCCAGGAGGCACATTTCTTACCTTAGAGTGCCTAACGCCTACTTGATCAGGGATGTTATTCCAGTATATTTTTGAGTCATAAACCAAAAATTCATTTTGAGGATATGCCTTCATTGTATTAATGAAGACATCCTTATCCCCAAACTTCTTGAACGACATTTTTAGTAGTCCAGACGTACTCGGATCGTAATATCGTTTGTTGGGTCTTTTCTGATTGGTTCAGACAATTTGGCGACTGCTAACAACTCATTGCTAGAGTTATACAATCCTACTGTTGTGATATATGCAACTGGCGAATCCGAAGCATTATTCTTAACTCTAATCTTACTACCGGTCAAGTATGTTGGGTTGGCGCTGTAGTTGAACATGTTATGCGGAACGCGACAGAAGTAAATCTTGGAGTTAATCTCGGTTGTATTGTTAAACGAGATGTTTCCAACTCTGTGACGGATAGCATCGCATGCGGCGCTGATAGCTGAACTTGTTAGGGTGTCGTGGATATCTCGGTTTCTTTGCCCAAAAGGCGCGCGATAAAACTTTTTACTTTCAGCAGCTGCACCGGAGTGGTGTCCAAATACCGATGCTGTTAAAACAGCAATTCCTGCTTGATAGAACAATGCGCCAACTGGAAAAGCTAAATTTGTTTGAGTTCTTCCATATGGTCGATTACTATACAGGATTCCCATATCGCCACCAAGTGTATTGGCAATGCCAGAACCGTCAGCGCTAGAACTTTTGTCAGTAATGGTAGAAACTAATCTAGAATCTTTAAATGGATTCTTCCAAGAACCCGTACCGACAGTCATGCTAAAACTACCTTTCTTGATTTGATCTTTGGTAAGCAAGCGAGAGAAATTGACAAACACACATTCCCGCATCTTTCCAATCCCATCTAAAGAAAGATCTTTCTCAAAATATCTAACTTCTTTTGCTGGATCTACAAGAGAGCCCGTGTACCCTAAAAGAGTTTGAGCAAATTCGGTATACATGTTAATCTTCTTTGCATTTTGTGTGCTTGTAGAAGCAGACAACTTGGACGTACCAGCATATCCAACAGAAACGTCAAAAATATGGTTAGCCGAAGAGCTTAAGTATGGATAGTCGTAGACCGACTGAAACATACCGTGAGTGTAGTTTTTGATATTGCTATCTACATACGCACCTGTCTGATAGAAGAAAATCGTTCCTGTCAGAGGGATTGCTTCATGTAGAAGAGTTCTCGTAGTTGTTACATCATCACCAGTAATGTTTTGATAGTTTTTTATTGCCATTTAAAATCTCCAAATTTTTATCATGTGCCGTGGTATCTAATAATTCTTACGGGAATTTGTAGCGTGGCGCCACTAAAATCACCCATAACGTAGACTGTAGTATCAATATAATCAAACTTTTTACCAGTTGAAAATAGGTTAGAGTTAACAACACCATATTGACTAAAAAGTCTTGAAACTGTGCCCCCTGCTATTGTTTTAAACTCGGCAGGAACATCAAAATTTAAACCACCCAGGGTCCCGCGTGGACCTTTAATCGCTGAAATGGTATTGTCATTACCACTGGTGGCTGGTTCAGTAATTTCATCATTTACTCCTCTAACGGTATAGGAGTTAAAATTTTCTAAGTTATCAGAGCTTCCCACTGCTGTTGTGTATCCCAATGATAAGTTCTGCTCAATTGCATTTAATGCATCATTTCGTAGATAACTTCCGGGAGTTAAAGAGCCAACTCTGGTTATAAAACGAGCATCAGCACTAATTGTAAAAGTACTATCAACTAGACCCGGAGTCACTAAATAACTTGAACGGTTCTCGCTCGTAGCCGCAATCTCAAATGTATCAAGACCGGATTCAAAAACTACAAATGGTGTAGCTGTGTCAGCTGCAGCTAGTGCGTTTGCGGTCCCAGCCAAAGCAGATGGCCCTGTGCCGGCAGTAGTTTTAGACAAAACCATATCGTGCGTTTCAGAATTGGTACACAAATAAATCATATTTACATAACGAGAAATGCTGACACCATCAGCTGCCATTTTTCCATCGTTAAGGGCGATCGCAGGAAGATATAAAAGACTCAAATCTGTAATTTTTAACAATCCATAATTTATATTGGCGTTAGTAGCAGTGGTGGCCTGAAAGATGGGCGTCTGCATAATTTCTAAATCATAGTATGCGGACCCAGACGGATGAGCTAAATCATAAGTACCATAATTAATCTCATCATCGCCAAGACCAAATTTAACGATAGTAGTGTTGCCTCCAGCTTCTGACATTTTTTGTCGCCCTAGTTCTGTTAAAACTGCGTCAAGAATAATATCACCTGAATTGTCTAAAAAAGCCATTTATTTTTCCTCTCTCTGTATAAATAGTAATTATTTGAATAAAGTTAATTTTAAGTGCCTGCGTATCTCAAAATTCTAATGGGCACTTGTAAAGTTGCTTTACTTGAGGTGCCTTGTATATAAATAGATGTGTCGATATAATCAAATTTTTTGGAACCACCAAAAAGAGTTTGATTAAGTTTTCCAAATTTAGTATATCTATAATCTCTTGTTCCGTTGGTGTCAATTGTCAACTCATCAATTAGCTTAACATTCAGAGCACAAGCAGTTCCTCGTGGGCCTTTAATAGCTGAATGAAGCTCATCTTTAGCTGACGTATGACTATAAATTAAATTATCAACCCCAATGGCAAAATATGAGCTATAGTACTTAAGAATCTTTTCTAGCGATACTGGCGTTACCTCTTTCAAAGCTTGAAAATCATAAAATAAATTATTAGCCTCATCGTTCTCAAAATATGTCCCTTCAGGATCTACTATCAGTAGTCTGTCGACAAATCTATGATCACAATTGATTATAAAATACCTATCTAATAAATTGTAGTTTAAAATATATCTCTCTCTTGCTTTTGTATTGCGAGGTAGCTTATTGTTTTCAATTCCAGATTCAAAAAATAATTTATTTCTATCATAGGAATTACTTTCAAGAAACTGTTTTTGTGTCAAAAGACCTTTTAATTTTGTAGTTGTCTCATCATTAGCAGAAACAAAATAAAAATCTGGCATCGAAGGCTTAATTTTTACTGCACCTTTGAGCAAACTATTAATTTTAATTTGTGGCAAATATAATATATCGTCGCTAGTAAAATTTTGCAGACCGTGATTAATAGTTGCGTTTTCGGAATTTAAAGCTTCTATGGTTGAAAGTGTTTCAAGTTTAGAATAATCTGAGTCATTAACATTAACCAATGTGTAATCCATCTCATCATCGCCTAATGCAAATTTTGATGGATGAAAATTACCTTGTGCCATTCTTTTGCGACCAATATCAGTCAATATAGCATCAAGTATAATAGTTCCTGAGTTATCTAAGAAAGCCATGTTATCCCTTATAATTACTTGTTAAACTAATTTATATGTAACATTTAAATCAATTTTCTTGCCCGTCTTTTTGGACGTTAAACGAATTTTAAAAGTTTTTCCAAAAATACTATCTTCCATCGTCCCCACTTTTAAATTGTCAAATTCTTCCACAGCTGAGTTTTCGTAATTAACGTTTGTGTCATCGAAAGCTATTTGATTTATGTTTGGAACTAAATGTATAAGTTTTTTAAATTGTTCAGAAATTTGATTTTCTACCGCAGTGTGAAAGTCGCCTTCACTAAACTCGTTAAAAACAGAATATAGATATCCACCGTCATCAATTAACTCAGCCTCTACAACATTTGTGGTTTGGCCAATTGTATTGTTATCGCTTTTTGCTCTAAAGATGTAATAATATTTTTTATTAACATTAACCATTTGTTCATATAGACAATTTGATAATACAAATGATGTGTTTTTAATTTTTAAAGATTTTTCGGAAATAAAATCTGTTTGGTTAAAATCAAAAATAGATTTTGGTTTTTCGGTTTTTCTAAAAATTTGAACTGAAGATGGCTTAGCCCTGCTTGGCAAAGATATTTTTTCACTTTGCAGTAAATCGTTGGATAATAAATAATCGGATCTATTTTTAACATCATTCATCGTTAAAGGTGTTGGATATTTTTCAGAAACAAATGGCTCAACATTATTAAAGAATCCTAGAATTTTTGAATTATTCATTCTTTGAAACTTATGTGTATTTAATCCAGGTAATGGGTGATCTAAAATAGTTACTGTTTTGTTGAAAATTGGAATTTCATAAATTTTAATTGACGGCTCTACAATAACATTAAAATCTGCTAAGTATTTATCGTAACTAGAAATTTGAGCTTCTGTAAATAAATTGTTTTCAAAAGACTCCTCTGAAGGGCCATCTTCTGAATACAGCGCTGGAGATGCTAGCCCACTTGCTGCGCTAAAGAATTCTAAGCAATGTACAGTGTTTGATGACGCGTCTTCTGAATTTGCTATTTCTCTACTAATTTTTAAATCATCATATGAGTAGCTATATCCCTCTACCGCTACATATGCATACACAACATATGAATAAGGTTCTGCATATTTAACTTGACTGTCATAAATTGTTAAACCAGTTCTTTCTTCGGAAGAATCTAGCATTGATTGCGGATTACAATTTGAGATTATAAAATTTTGTACTGCTGTAGAAGTTGCGTCCGATATTGTTCTAACACCTGTAGATTTTTGAATTCTATATGCTATGACTTCGCTATTTTTTGGCAAAGAAGCCTTATCTAAAATGTCTTTAAAAAGCAATTCTTGAGTATTTGAAAAATAGAAATTATCATTCAGATATTTTTTAACAGAATCCATCAACTTTAATGAGGGCACAGTGTGCTCATAACAATTAGTTCCGTTAGTGTTGATTATTTTTTTTCTTGCCTCGCTTTGCGCGCCTATAATATGAAAATTGCCAGGGTTAGGTTTTGAACTTTCCATTAAAGTATCTAAAGGCATTGTAAAAAAATCAATTTGTGGTACAAGCCCTGGGGTGTTGCGCCTTCTGTTGAACACGGATCTAGCTGAAGATGTTACGTCTTCACTTACTACTTGAAAAATATTATTTGAACTCACTCTTTGATCAACAAACTTTCTTTTAATGTAATTTAGCATTAAATTTTCATAACCAGAATCAAGAATCATTTTACTGTAAGGGCCTGGATGATCTTCTACTGGGAAATTAATAGTTACCATAAAGGGAAACTTTTCTTTCATTCCAACTGCTGAAAGGGATATTGTTTCGTGACTTTGCTTGTTAAAGTACAAATTTTCACTTTGTAATGAAGCACCGCCAATTGTTGATGCTGAAAGGGCTCCTTCAACGCTAAAAGAGCTAGAAAAATACTTTTTAACTTTATGAAATTTGTCTAAAAATGTATCATTAGTTAACTCTACATCGGCACCTGTAATGTCGTAAGTTGGTGGATAAATCGTTTCCACTGTATTCATTATTGCTTGACTGTCTTCGGTACCCTCTAAAGAGACATAGTTGTCTATACTTTCATCTTCTTCTAATCCCAAATTTTTGCTTACATAAAAATAATAATTTGGAAGCGAAAGGATGTTCTGTGTTCCGATAAATGTTTGATAAGTTGGTAAATAATAATTGTAAATATAGTTTATTTTACCAAGTTTATAGTTGCTAAAATTATTGTAGTCTTGTTGTTTTACATAGATAGGCTGGTATAGACCCTGTATATCAAAACTAGTATCTTGGTTTGGCCCAGCAGAATAGATATCATTTATTTTTGATTCCCACTGGAAGTCATCTTCAAAAAGATCTCTATTGCCCACAAGTCTAATAGGCATTTTAAAACTTGGAACGGCAATATTTGCACTTGAGGTTGTTGATTGTGCATATCCGCTTTTAACTGCACTTATTACAGAATCAGTAAAAGTCGTAACTTCCCCATTGGTTGTGGAGTTTGACCCTACAGATGTAAATGATGGTGTTACAAAGTTTGTATCACTATCTGTTTCAATCTGCCAGTATCCTCCTAGAGTATTCCTCAATCCATCAGAAGAACCTGAAAACAAGATAAAATTATAAAAAGAATATTTAATACCGCTCATTTTAATATCCCATTGTAGTGGTGGCAGGTGATGTAGTAGGAGATATTGTATTTGTTTCAGCCATAGAACCAGTTACTGTTGTTTGTATTTCTACTAATGAAGAAAATAGCGCCGGTTGAATTTTATTTCTTTTACTTCTCCTAAAAGCTTTACGTTTACTCATGTAAGAATTTACGACTTCTGCAGCAATAGTTTGCACAGAGCTGTCTATTTGATTTAAAAAAGAAGAGCCGGCTTGATAACCAAACTTACTACGCAATCCTGATACTTCATTATCATCATATTTGACTGTATAATAAAAACCAACTTGATAATCTGAACTTGGTACAGTAACGGTTGTAACCGGATCGGTTAATCCATTATAGGCACTTGCGAAAAGAGTTATTTCTGTGTTAGATTCATCAAAGCCATTATATCTGTAAGGATAAACCTCTGTGAGGATCGCCATTTGCTCGGTAGACAAATCTTCTAGTGCTGTAGCAATTGCTGAATCTGAAGAATATATGCTGAACACAGGCTCTAGACTTATGTAAAAACCAGACTCGTCAAGAGTGCTGAAATTATTTAAAATTGCAAAGAAGCCGTCTTCCGCTATATAATTTTCAAACAGCATGCCGTCGAGTGCATCTCGTCCTCCGCTTTTAGTGCTTTTAAATGCTTCTGCTGAATAAATATAACTCATTATTTAAATTGTCCTAGGCTTGGTGTATTAGTATTAAGTATATTTAAATCAAAAAACGAAATGGCCATATTGGTGCGATTAGTATATTGATTTGCTTGTTTTTGCTTATTTACTTCTTGTTGGCGATTAAATGATCTACCCTCATCTAAATTGTAAAAAGGGTTGTCAGTTTTCTTGCCAAAATATTTAACACTCTCTATTTTTTCATTTTTTAAAATTTTTAAACCTTCTTCATCTATGATGTTTGGATTAGTAGGGGTCATTTCATCTTGGGTTGATAAAAAAGAATGTTCTCTAGAAGCTCCGTTAATAAAGCTAATTCCTAAAGTTTGTAATATTGAATCTGCTGTTGTTTCGCCAGCGCCGACCATGCCATTTTTTTTAAAAATTTCGCCGGCGCCTTGAATTTTAGATTCACTACTTTCAGGACTAACTAATTTTCCGTTGCTGTATCGCTTGCTTGTAGATTTTTTGTAATTTTTTATTTTTGATTCATTATTAAATGCGTCTTTTTGGAAACTTCTTGATGGCATGCTATTCTCCTTTATTAAAATGGCGTATTAGAGGATTATCCTTGGTTTTCCTCTCTGTCTTCGTCTACCGTTTCAGCAAATTCGTCTTTTGATGGAAGGGCTCGCGAGGCAATAAATTTAGCTATAGATTGCTGACCCTCTGTTGTAAGAGGAAAATATGATGTATTTTCCTCAGTAAGAATTTCAGCACCGTAATCTTTGTCAACTTGAGAATAAGTGAGCAACAACAACATATACATCGTATACATGGTAACAGGTTGAAGACCATAAAATGCAATTGCTATATCATCAAAAGTTTCTGGAGCGGTTGATGCTTTAGACGCTGAGCGGCCGGCTCCATTCAATTGGTCCGATAATGCTTGCATAATATTAATTTTATCATACAATATTTGCTCTACTTTTCTCCTGAAATTGTTTTTCGCACTGGCAGACAGGCCAGTAATAATAAACGCGATAGCGATAACTGCTACAACTGCGATAGCAAACGGGCCAGTTGCTGCGCTAACTGCAATAAGTGCTCCGAGTGATGTTCCTGCGCCGGCGCCGGCGACACCGAAAAGTAATGTGCCTACCGCAAGCCCAACTGCGTTTACAATCGAGGCGGTGATGGCTACCGTAACACCAGCGGCAAGCAACGCTTTTTCAATGCCCACTAAGATCTCTTCACTGGTAAGACCTGAAATATCTTCATTTTCCCAATGATCTTTTAATACTTCGCATGCCATCAAAACATTACCGGCATCAGTAACAATTTGATTAAAGTTATATTTTTCACCTTCAGTAGTTTCAGTCCAATCTTGAGAATCCCACAATTCTTTCATTTCTGTTTTTAAATCGCCTAAAATTGTGGTAGCGAATTCGTTCCAAGCTTCTAAATTTTCATCTTCACCGGTAGTTGTTAGGCTAGGTGTTACATTCAAAAAGTCTGGAAGGGGAAAGTCTGTCATTGAAAAAGTTTTACCTCCAAACGTAAGCATTTGCTCACTAGAATACGAAGAAAGATCTAAATTTTCATAAAATGTAATTAAATTTTGAACATTGTCTCTAAATTTCAACAATGCATCCAAATTACCAGTTTCAGGAGATATTTGATTATTGATTACTATGGACGCGTTTGTAATTTCGTTAAGATCCGCTCCAAATTGACCACTAATTATATCTCTATGGATGTTATAAATTATAGGTGCTAAAACCCATGGTGCACTCGATGGATCATCCTCATAAGGACTAGTTGTTGCATCGATAAAAAATTGATTAAAAAATCCATCAATGTTATTATAACTGCAAAATTGTTCTGCTGAACTTACATATTCATCAAAAGAACTAGACAAATATGTCATTAGTGATTCTGTCATGTGCGAAATTAACTGTTTAGTGTGATCTGTAACAGAAACTGTTATGGTCACATCGTCGCTATCTCTCGGTGATGCGTCATAAACACCAGCTGAAGGCATTATATCTTGGAATTGAACAGCCATCATTCTATAATTATCAAGCGAATTATTACCTATAAATCCTACATTGCGGGGCATTAGTTCAGGGTATATCATATTGTCATAATAGTTAAATTCAGAGTTGGCAGTAGTAATAACGCCATCTGTATTTAGATAATACATTTGAGTAAGTTGCGGGTATGTCGCGTCAATTGAATCATCAAATTCAGAAATTTTGCTGTACACTAGAGATCCATCTTTTGCCTTTCGATTTACAGTAATTCTTTTTAGCTTAAAATATTCATTAGTTGCACTTTTGCCAAAAAAAGTTTCAATCCCATCAATTCCAAAAATTTTTGATACAAGGCTTTGAGTTTTAAGAGCCTTTTCATAATCAAAAAAGAAATATCCATTTTCCATTAATGTATATTTATTTTCAAATTCGTTTTGCTCAACAGTTGCCCCATACACTGATGTATCAAAATGACCTAAACGGCCCATTTGTATGGCGCCGTCATTTACAAAAACATAACCTGTTTCAGTATTGTATTGAGATGATCTATCGGCGGGCGGTGTGTATAGATTTTCAGTAAAAGAACGATTGTCTACAACAGTTGGAGTTAAAACCAGTTCTCTTTTAAGTATTGTGCCTTGGCTAGCTTGAGAATTTAAACGATTGAGGGTTCTATTAAATTTTAAATACCATTGTCCCATTGTCGTAGCAGAAGATTTATCTAAGTAAGTTTTCCTAAACAAATCTAATCTAGGTAATAATTCTTCAGTTTCTCCATAAACAGATAATATATAATTATAACCATCGACAGCCTCAGTAAATGCGGGCGTTGTACCAATCGCATTTATTGACAAATCTTGAAACTGCGAGATCATACTCTCTTTTGTTAACGGATCTTGTAAAATATGAAAGCCTCCATTAATAACTTGAACCACTTCTCCATTAACTAAATCGCCATTTAAAGTAGTATACAAGGTGGTAGGAGTTTCATTTAAAGTTCCTTTTTTAAAAACTTTTTCATATGATGTTTGAGAGAAAAAAGAATTATAAAAATCCAAATTTCCCTTGGACAGTCTTGAAAACTCAACTGCCTCAACATCGGCGGAACTTCCAATGCCAGATAAATCTAAAATTGTAGAAAACGCTACCAAGCACAAATCAAAATTGTGCTTAGGAGCATTAAGAAAAAATTGAGTTTCTCCAGATTCTCCTGCTATCACAATAGTAGGCGAAGGCGTTGTTATCTCGGCTGTATACTTTATAATTTTTTTATCAGTTTCATACTCTACGCCAGCAAATTTAAAATCATCAAATGACAATTCAACTATTTCTTTGTGATTGGTTAAATAGTAGCCTTCGCTATCACTATTAATAAAGCGATCTAGTGTATAATTATCTTTAGTTAAATCAACAAGATAATTCATAACTCCTGTATTATTTATAGTCAAATTATGAATCCTGGTTGTGCCACTTCCGCTGATTTCTAAATCAGAATATTCATGAAAAGGGCTTACTTCTACCTCGTTATCAAAAACCTGTGCAACATAAAATTTAATATTTGAAAAACTATCGGTAATTTCTTCAGCTTCTTGTTCCTGATTTAGTATTATAAAAAATGACACTTGTAAAGTTAAATTGCTATCATTAACAAGTGCTCGCTCAACATAAGGTATAGGCAATTTAGTGCCAGCCGTTAATCTTAAGTTTTGTCCTAATTCTGCTAACATATTTCTGGCTCCGTTGCTACGCCGTAAATATCATACCAAGTACCGGTTGAAGGCTCTCTTGAACTACAATCAAAATCCAAATCAATATAATAAGACTTTTTATTAAAAAATTCAACTGAACGACAAACTAAATTAGAATTTACTTGATCGTCTTTTTGTACTTCAAAATAATAGAAGACACTAGATGTGGTTTTTGATAAAGTATAAGCTGATTTATTTTGCATATAATCTAAATACGTTTCATCAATAAGTCCTGATTCTACTCTTTCATAATCATTAGGAAAGTATTTTCTTTTTAGAAGACTTTGTTTTGAACAAGTGGGACACCTAGCCGGCAATGCACCAGTCAAAATTTCAAATACTTCTACCTCAAAATTATCCTTTAAGAGAACTGTATTAAGCTCTTCAGCATAAAAAAGTAAATCATCTCGAATAAGTTCTATTTTACTATCATCAGCAAAATTTTGTGTTTTTGCTATGGATTGACGCAAACTTCCAGTATCAAAAGTTGCATATATACTATCGTCTCTGCCATATTTGGTTATTTTTTTACGATAATTTAATTGTACATTAAGTTGTGGAATATTTAAATTATTAGTATTATCTTTCTGGGCTGAGGATGATATTTGGCCTTGAAGACAGACCACTTTCCATGCCGGCGCAACATTTGTATCGCCCTCTAAATATGCGTCTCCAATCATCTGATCAAATCTGAAAGTATCTTTTCTGGGATATTCCATAATTGGCATAATATCGCCAGCAAAAACAGACATACCACCTACGTCTATAATTTTTGAGGCGCCTCCAACTTCTTCAAAGTGCGTTTGGGTGCCTAGATATTGTGTATCTTGTTTTATTCTGTTATGTATACTATTTGCTGATTCGGTTATGTATCCATAGCGACCATCATATAATACATTATCGTCGTAAAAGCCATAATATACAGGTTTAAATTTTCCAGCAGACAACAAATAGTGACCATACGAAGTCAACTTAAAATCAAGTACTTGTTCTTTTTTGTTTAAAAATTTCATTTTGTTCTCTATTAATTATCTTCAAATACAAATTTAATAATCAGGAATTTCATCAGGAGTAATAGGATCTGCTGTAGGTTCTAAAGGCCCTGATGAAAGATCTGGCGAAATTTGTGGCCCAAAGGCGGAGCCAATGACTTTTCCTTTTATGTCTGATTGTGCTTTGGCCCAATCAATTTGTTTAGATTTCTCTAGTTCATCTCTGTTGACTAAAACTTCATGATCTTCTCTGAAAATGATTTGCGCATCGATTTTAATCTTTTCTACAAAAGATAAGAAATCATATGGCCAGTTGTACATTAAGTTAAAATCCGATCCAGCCGCTTCTGTTCTTTGCCCAACGGTAGCCGGCACAACTCCAAGCTGAGTTGATTGATAATCGTAATAATCTGCCTGAGATCTTTGTTTAACTTTAAAAATCATCCATCGTAAGTTTTCGTTATCTTTGAGATTTTCTTCAAGCAATATTTCTTTTTCAATAAGCGAGTGAGATACTGACGTTGCTTGGGTGGTAATCTTCTTATATTCTCTCGGAGCTAAATTTTGCCACATGTAAGATAAATCATCTTTATCAAACGTATAGCTAAACTCAAATATGTACATTGCCAGCGGATCAACAGCCGGATTAGAAACGAAATCTAATTCTGGTGGGAAAATGTACTTCTGCATTAGCTCTACTTGCCTTCTAATTGACATGCCTGCTGCATCAAGTGAATCTCCGGTTGCTGTTCCTGCTGAATTAGCAAGGGCGGCCTCATAACGTGTTTGAGGAATAGAAACAAATTTCTTGACTGTTGTTGCAAGATCGGTATTTGACACGTTTTTTCGCGATGCAATAGTAGAGCCATCATCATCAATTATATACGGAACTGCAACAATAGCTTCGTATACAGTGTGTGAATCTTTAAGTTGTCCAAGTTTCTTCGACGGAGTACTATTAAATCCTAACAACTCTGTGAGCGATTCTGTGTCTTTATAAATAGTAGTGCCAGAAGTTGCTGCAGCAAATCCATTGTACGGTGAATTATTTACTCTTACATCATAATGCCATTTTAACCACGATGTCGGAACATCGCCAATTTCTAAGAAAATTCCTTTGTCTGCATCTGGTTCAATGATTCCAAATTGATGCCACATGCCTCTTGGTGTTGATGCTTTTCCAAATGTCGGGAGCGACACTTCATTATTATCCAAAGGACGAATTTTTGATCTATCGCTGAAGTTTAACATTGGAGTTTCAAATTTAGATTTTATAACCCATCGATCGCCAGATTCTACATCTTCTTTTGCAAATTCAACTTTAGTATTCGGTGACACATCACTGTCGTTTTTATAGGTAACATCCACCTCTTCAATTCCAAATAAATCAACACTGGCGCTTAACTGCATAGAGTTTTTATTAATCACTGTGCCGGCGTAAGGAGCAACTGTTGATAACTGATACAAAGCACCTGTGTTGATTAATGACGCATCATATATTAAAGTTGTAGCCCAATTGTAACTACTAGTAACTGAGCCTTGATTGCTGGCATAACCAGCATCAAATCTCCAAAATGATGCTGTTGTTTCAGCCATAATTTGAGCCAACGTATATTTTTGACTCACTGTGGGCGTATCTGCTGCGGCTTTTGGCTTGAAGATTAAATCGCACCATGCTTCCCCATCATAATATGGCGGGGTGTATGCTGGGTTAAATCCAGTAAAACTATCCATAAGATTTTCTGTTTGATATTTAGACGTCGTTGTAGTTTTAATATGTACGTTGTTTTTTTGGGAGGGAGTTCTTCCCATAGCTGCGATTGGAGGGCCAAATGCCGAAGGTCTACTATACATAACAAAATTTTCTTTATAGTGAGGAGCATTTCGTGGATTTTGTGGCAATGCAAATCCGTAGTCTAAGCTAGTGTAAGCTCCCACACCTGTACCGGCAGGATTGGTGCGGTTTCCGGTGCGTTTCCAACCACGACCACCGTTTTTAACATATGCTTTCGAAGCATCAAGGGCACTGGCTACATTAGTAGAACCACTTTCAAAACTATAATCGCGGGATCCTGTCATGCTTCGACGCAATTTAATTCTTGCCATATAAGTTTTAGTAGGGTCCAAATAAGTTTCAGGATTCCACACTTTAGATCTTAAACTTGTAAAATCTGATTGGTCTAAATAAAAATCTGCAACCGCTCCAAAAAAGTTTCTTGCCATAAGAGTATAGGTGTTATCACCGTCGCCGTTAAATGTAAATACTGCACCACTAACCGAACTTGAAGGATGAGAATCCATATCTATAAGTGCTGTATTGGCCATATGTTTTTCAGGAGAAATAATGGCATCAAAAGGCAATCTTTTATCCCAAAAGCTTCCGTTAGGTAGTACATCAGATTCAGCTTGATTTGGAGGAATAGTTATAGCATAGTTGTTTTTAGATACTGTTGCTGCTCCAAAACGACTTCTTTGAATTCGCCTAAATTGTTCTACTATTGGCCAATCCACAGCCATTCCAGATTTAATTGAATTATAAAGGATACCAGGAGCAAACAATGGCTGGTACAGTGCTTTAATAATTGAACCGGAAACTCCCTCGCGATAACCAATATTACCCCAATTTGCTTTCTGACCAAATGATGGAGGCTGTCCATAGGATTTATAAAATTGATTGACTAAATCAAGGCTTCTCTGTGCAGGATAAAAACCTTTATAAGGATTGAATCTAATCGTACCACTGCAAACTAAACGAATCTCTCTAGCTTTCAAAAGTCCAAGATTATCAATCTTAAGAAAATCTTTTAAGAATTCTGAATTAGAATAATCAATGTAAAACGTCGAGTTGGAACTACTAACTTTTGTTTCTGGAATAGAGAATGTATTAAAATCGCTATCGTTATTGATGCCCGTATTTAAATAATCAGGAAGCTTTTCACTTATTCTGTATTCTGGCACAATTGCAAATTCTTTTGCTGTGCTTACTTTATTGAGTAAATAATTATAATTTTCATAAGTATCAAACCAAGGCTTGCTAGATTTAGAAACAAACTGGTACCTTGTTTTAACTCCAGTCCTTGATATAGTCGTATCGGTTTCTACAATACCTGCTAAATCCCCAGCTTGCCAAACTGCCTCGCCTCCAAAAACATCAACTTGGTGCGCAGGCGCAAAAGGACTAGGCTTGTCACCACCGCCACCTGAGCCAGTTGCGGTAATAGTCACTCCACACGGAGAAACAACTGAACGTGAAGAGCCTAATGTATGCTTTCTTGCATATAATGCTCCTGGTGTCAAAATTCCGCCTTGCTCGAAGTCATTTAGATTATGTTTATGAGTGGCGCCTGCGGCTAAGAAATATTGAGAGTACGTGTTTTGTAGCTCTCCTGAACCAGATTGATTATTGCGCAATCGATTGGCAACTTTTTTAATCACTGATCTGCCAAATGGACTAGCGGGGAAACCACTTCCAGAAGCAGTGTCTGGCCATGTAATCTCAACAGCGCTATTGCGCGTCAAGAAATCACTCGGAGCGTCTAAGATCCAAGCGCTTTGAGAAACAGAATAATCCTGACTGTTATCGAACGTATTGCCGAGAGTTATACGATTTGCTTGATTGTTTCTCCAAAATTTATTATTATAATTAAGTTTATTTCTAGATTGAGACAAAAACTCGTTTCTTTGCGATGGGAAAATGTTTTCGGTATACATAACCCAATTTAAGCTATAGCCGGCGCCGGCGGCGATTTCTAATAATTGCTCACCTGCTGTTGGGATTTCACTGTAGTTAATGTTAAACTGGTCATTAAGGCCGGCTTTGTTAAAATACACGTGCTTATTGCTAAAGTCTGCTTTATATGTCTGCAACATATTTAATGTCGAAGTTGTATTATCAGAAGGCATTTCCATATTCTGATTAGGATCATCAATAGCCACCACAAGGGATCGGCCTCTTAATGACACCGGTGGCATTTCAAATTGCACATGAGAATCAAACGATCCTGTTGCCGATCTGAACACAACTTGATTTTTACTGCGGTAGTATCTTAACAGCTTATGATTATTCATTCTCAACGGCGCAAACGATGGATATCCATAAATTCCGCCTCGATTTAAAAGCAAAGAGTTCAAACGAGCTGCAGAGCCTTTATCGCCGGCAGTCACAAGAGCCGGCACAAACTCAGCGTCATTCAAATACTGTTTCGTACTCGGTGCTTCAGAAGAACTTAAGATTCTTTCTGCAGCATTAAACTCGTCAAAAATATTAATATTTAACCCAACAAAATCAGTGCGTATTGGACGTAAAGAATTTGGAGGTTCACCCGCACCAAAAGTTCTAATTGTTGTACTAAAAAATGTTGTCTGAAAAGATGCAAATTCACTACTGCTCATAAAATCAATTGAATTTTGAAATCCAGCAGTAGATGACGATACTGTAAAGTCAGGTCTAACAATTCCATATCTATCGTTAAGCGTTTTATACGAAGAGGCAATCCACGAATATTGCAATGTGGATCGAGGAATTTGATGTGTAACATAGCCATTATCGTAAACCGCACTTAAGCCATATTTAGGCGTGCCCGACGACATGTCGCCAGTTTGTTTAACTATAGTTAAATTATTTCTATTAATCTTGTGGAAACTTGGAAGCTGATTATATATGGCGCCTGGGGCACCTCGACTAAGCCATGTTTTTGTTTTAGCTTTGCCTCCAGTAAATGATGATGGCGATGATAATACATTTACACCAGAAACATATGCCAAAGCGATACTATTTCCAGCAGTTCCAAGATTGGTAGCTGTCAAGCTAATGACCCCAGCGACTCCAGTAGGTGAGAAAGTAGCTGTAACTCCTCCAATTCCCGAGCTAGCACCGTCTGGAGATGCTGGATATGAAACACGTGAATTTGTGTTTCCGTTAATTGCGTCTATTGTTGCTTGCGCGATCACAGCGGCGCTTGGGCCACCAGCTATACCAATACCGATAGTACGAACACCAACGGCGCCCGTGCCAGTGGCATTAGAAGTTGTATAAAATATTGTTAATACGGTACCTGTTCCACCAGCTGTAACTGGCACAGTTAATGTAAATTTTGAGTTTGCAGGAGACGAAGCTAAACCTGCCATTGCTAATGTTGCTCCTCCCGCAGCGATTCCAGGACTTAAAACAACAGATTCGCTACCAGTCACATAAACTGAATCTCTACCAAACTTGGCAGAGTGTCGCGTAAGATGCGAGTATAGCCCGTAATCTTTACCGTGGATATCAAAAACAGATATTCCAGATGGGCCGGCGCCAGTAATTTCTGCAGAAATATAAGATTTATTCTGAGGAAACGCCTGAAATGGCCTTTTAACCATTAGGTTTCTATAGTTTACATTGTTGTAAACAGAAAACTCATCTGCCTTGTAATCATTATACCCAGGGGTACCAATCTCAATACCTCCAGGGGCAGCAAAACGAGTTCTAATTACCGTTCTATTAGTTGTTCCGGTTAAGTATCCAATAGAATATTCTCCTGGATATCCTGACCCGCGTGGCCATGGGTTTCCGCCGGAAAGAAAATTAAAGTGTGCCCATTTTACATTAGTAAACGGATGGCTACGACGAATATCTAATAAGCTACGTACACTAGTGGGCCCTCGATCAGGCTGAATTTTATTATTAATGCGCGTAGGACCAAGATTTTCAAAAATACGCGGAGGCAACGTTGGTTGGTTTTCGATAAACTGTCGAGGATTGGACGAAGCTCCAAATGTGCTGATCACTTGATAGTTTTCATCATAATTACCAAGAATTGTTGACCCTGTTGTGTGTTTAATGTTTCTAATATTAACTGGTCGCTTAGCAGTAAAACCTCTATAATAAACTGCTTTTTGGGCTAACGTTAACGGATAAGGATGATTTGGTAAAGCACTAGCAGTTGGATTTGGATAATCTGCGCCAACCATAGCAATAGCGCCCGAATCTTCGATAGTCCGTGTAGTGTCAACACATACACCTATGAGGATTTTCCAAGCTTCAGGTCTAGTCTTCCAGTCATCTAAAGCCTTAGTGGAGCTTTTGTAGTTAACTTTAATGTGGCGAGACTGATGTCCGCCAACTGCGTAATCAGTAAATGGACCTTGCATTGGAACTTCCATATCTGGTCCATAAACGTCATTATGCAAGTTTGTAATGGTAATATTTCCAGAGGTAATGGTTCCGATCTCGGATTGATATCCTGCTTTAACTTTAGTGCCAACCTCCATAATATTAAATGGGAACGCAAGAGACGATTTAACATTCTTGTAACCGATACCCGATTCATAATCTCTACCATGAAGAACTTTGGTGTATCTTTTTACTTTCTTCCAGTCCGGTTTTGGATCAAGGTTAATAGGGGTGCGATTCAAATCAGAAGCAAATGAGAGTAAAACATTTTTAGGAACAAATCGTCCCCCTTTCCTATCAATTGGTCCTGCTGGCGAAAGCGCTGTGTATGTGAACTGTATACTCTTGCCTGGCTCAAAGTTAACGCCACCACGTATCATAGAAGAACTAACAAAAGGCTTTTGTACGTTTAACCTATAGAGCTTTTGAAAGTTTCTCTGACTGAAATACTGAGAAAGATAACGGGTACCACCACGTGTTTGAAGAGCTGGCAGTGAACGACTTAAGTAAGGCTCTGTTATAGAGATCTTTCTAATGTTTTCTCTTTGAGTGTTAACAGTTGCATTTGCTATTTTTATAGGAAGTTTTGTACGGTTGGCACGGTTCTTCCAATACGGCAAATGAACTTGCTCGCTTCTGGTGCTATTGGGAAGTGGACTGTGTCCTAGCTGCCAATCATACGTTGCTTCTGCAATACCTTTTATAGCACTATCAATAGTTGGCCCTTTAAATTCAAGCGTTGGGAATTGAGACTTATACTTGTCTCTCTCAAGAACATGAGGCTCAATCATGTTCATAGTATCTGGGATGAAATCAGCAGATGCTGGTACCAATTGAGATATAATGACCGAAAGAGCATCATCAAACCATTTATAGTAATCTACAAACTTTTCAACATTAGATGTTTTTGTTACTCTTCGGAAGAATATTTCTCTTAACTTTTCAAGAGACTTATATCGTTCACGATATCTATTGACTGGCTCACCAATTACATTATTAAAATCAATTACACCAGCAAAAAACTTAAGCATTTCATCTGAAATAGCACTATACATACTCTTTTCAAGCGTAAACAGATAACCAGGAACTGTTCTCTTTACATCAAAGACTTTATCGTCTTCATCCAAAATGCTAATCATGTCATCAGCGACTACTTGTTCTGGATCTACAAATTGAAAAGTATTGACTATCTTTCTATCGATCACTTTTGCAGATGATGTTATAAAGCCAAAGCCGTATCCGGTGTGTTGGTATCCGCTTATTTTACCTAACCAGCTATAATTGTTTCTAATAGTTGCTGAGCCTGAACTAAAATCAATTGTGTAGAAGTTACCGGTCGCATTTGAAGTAGTAACTTTTTCAAAATCCCAATTTAAAGCGAGGGTATTTAAATTTAATAAATCATAATTTTTACCAGCACTTTGAAGAGCTGATATATTCCTATACGAACCGCTAATACCGCTATTGAAGATGTTTTTAGAATGTTGGGATAGTGTGTAGTTATCAAGGTATTTTGTCCAATACTTAACATTTGAAAACAAAACATCAGAGTTTTGTGTAACCGCCCCAGTAACATTTTGCCTGTGGGCTCCAACGTAAATTCTTTTCGGAGATCTTAATAATCTTTGACCAACTGTTTTGCCAATAGAGCTAGATACCTCAAAACTATTAACAATGGTGCCTAAAACGCTGTTTGTTCCTTTGAAAATTACTTCGTATGTATCAGCTA
>TARA_R110002020_G_scaffold276833_2_pt1 | contig 20690 bp, 21 predicted proteins | sample TARA_R110002020 | Tara Oceans TARA_R110002020 (sample SAMEA4396489) | marine metagenome | biome: Westerlies Biome; feature: [MES] marine water layer (ENVO:01000295) within the mesopelagic zone...; material: water (ENVO:00002006), including particulate matter (ENVO:01000060) such...
CGGATTGAAGCTGAACAGCAGATCGGCGGCCGGGCCTGGTTCGATGACCTGAAAATCCGCCGCTTGCCGTAAAGCCCCGGTAAGAATGGGCCCATACCCTGGCCTGAATCGAGACATTTTCGCGGTTGCATCCCCCACAGGCCGGGCGTAGCCTACCTGTGTCCCACTAGGCATCCTGCCTGTATCCAGGAGACCCCCCATGATCCGCATCAGTGCTTTCATCGCCGCGTCGCTGCTCGCCGGTTCGGCCTTTGCCGCCGATTCCGTTGGCACCCTGTCTTCGCAGGAAGGCACCGTGCTGGTGAACCAGGGCGAAGAATTCATCACCGCCGACGCCAACCAGGCCCTGAAGGCCGGCGACCGCGTGATGCTCATGGAAGGCGCCACTGCCGAAATCACTTTCGCCGACGGCTGCGCGTTGCCGCTGGAAGCCGGTTCGCTGGTGGACATCCCCGCCGTTTCGCCGTGCGCGGGTGGCGTGGCCAGTGTGCAGCAGATGGGCCCGACCTATGCGCAGGCTCCCGGCCAGCGCGTTGTCCGCAATGGCCGCCTGATGGAGTGGATCGTCTTCGGCACCGCGGGTGCCTTGATCCTTGTTGAAGTCACCGACGACGGCTACGAGATCACCCCGGCCAGCCCGTAAGCGGCCAGCAGTATTCGGATTCAAAGAAGGCCACCTCAGGGTGGCCTTCTTCATTTCGGCGATGTGTTCAAGCGCGAAAGTTTCCGCCTGGTTTTGCCGTGCCTGTCCGCTATTATCCGGGCGAAGCGTTGACCACCCCTGACACCACACGGACAGCGAACGATGCCCCCACGTTCCGCCTCCAACCTGCAGTTTGTCCTTGCCGCGTTCGTGCTGGTGGCGGCCCTGGTGCTGGGTGGTGGGCAGGGCACGCTGGGTGACGCTGCGGTGCAAGTGCTGGCCTTGGCGCTGATTGCTGTTTCGCTTTGGCGGCACGTGGCGGAAGAGGCTGCGCGACTTCCGCGCATTGCCTGGCTGGCGCTGTTGCCCTGCGCCTTGCCCCTGCTGCAGCTGCTGCCGTTACCCGAAAGCCTGTGGCTGCAGCCCGACGCGCGGCAGGTTCTGGCCAGCGAACTGGCGGCCGTGCAGGTGGATCCGGCACAGCGCTGGAGCCTGGTGCCCCTGGCCACCGAGCGGGCTTTGGCCTGGCTACTTCCTGCGGTCGCCCTGTTCCTTTCCGCGCTGCAACTTGATGCTGGCCAGCGCAAGACACTCGTGGGCGTGCTGGTCGCGATGGCGGCTATCAACGTGGTGCTGGGCCTGGCACAAATCGCCGGCGGCACGGACAGTGCGCTGCGTTTTTACACCATCACCAATCCCACCGAAGCCGTAGGGTTCTTCGCCAACCGCAACCACCTGGCCAGCCTGCTGGTGATCGCCTTGCCTTTCGTGGTGGTTGGTACGGCGCGCTGGCTGGGTCATCGAGAGGAATGGAACCCCGGCACCGTGCTGGGCCTGCTGGCCGGCATTGGCCTGCTGGTGCTGCTGATCCTGGGCATCGCCATCGCGCGTTCCCGGGCCGGCCTGCTGCTGGGCATGCTGGCGCTGCTGGGCAGCTTGCCCATCGTGTTGGGTCTGCGCCGCCGCCGCGGCACCCGCCGAGTGTTGGCCGTGGCCGTAGCACTGGGGCTAACGCTGGTGGTGCAGTTCGCGTTGTTCGGCATCTTGCAGCGGCTGGAGAAGGACCCCTTGGAGGACGCGCGGTTCCAGTTCCTGCCGGTGGCCTTGGGCACGGCCGAGACACATGCGCCACTGGGCGCCGGACTGGGCGGATTTCGGCGCGCCTTCGAAGCCGGCCAGGATGAGCCAGAGGCGTACTACGTTAACCGGGCGCACAACGACTACATCGAGCTGTGGGTGGATGCAGGTCCCCTGGGTCTGCTTGCCGTCGCAGGGGCTTTGATAGTGCTGGCGGCCGGCATATGGCGTGCACGCCGCCGGGGCAGCCCCGGGACCGCGGCCCTGGCAACAGCCGCAGGCCTGGGTATAACTCTGGTGGCCCTGCATTCCCTGGGTGATTACCCACTGCGTACAACGGCGGTCCTCGCCGCTGCCGGCTTTATGGCCGGCATGCTGCTGGCCCACCCGAGAGAAATTCGTTTGTCCCCGGTGCCCGATGGGGCTAGGCTGGCGTGACTGTTCAATCCGTGAACAAAGCCGCCATGCCCCCGGTTGCCGACGAACTCAGCATCACCATCCTGCGCCGGCTGGCCGATACGCCGGACGTGAACCAGCGCGAGCTGGCCTTGCATGCCGGTGTTTCCCTGGGTCGCCTGAACTACGCGCTGCGCGCGCTGGTGGACAAGGGCTGGGTGAAGGTGGGCAACTTCGGCCGCAACCCGCACAAGCTGGGTTACGCCTACCTACTTACGCCGCGGGGCATCGAAGCCAAGGCCAAACTCACCAAGCGCTTCCTGGCCCGCAAGATGGGCGAGTACGACGCGCTGCGCCAGGAAATAGAGCGCCTACAGCGCGAAGTGGAGGGCGGCTGACATGCAGCGCTGGTACTGCGTGCACACGAAGCCGCGCGCCGAAGCCCAGGCGCTGGAGCACTTGCGGCGCCAGGGCTTCGAATGCCTGCTGCCGCGCCTGCGGCGCACCACGCTGCGCAACGGCCCCCGCCACACCGGTGTGGAAGCGCTGTTCCCGCGCTACCTGTTCCTGCGCGCCGACGCCGAAACAACCAGCTTGGCGCCCGTGCGTTCCACAAAAGGCGCCGTGGGCCTGGTGCGTACCGCTGGTCTGCCGGCCACCGTGCCCGACGACTTCCTTGAGCGCCTTCGCGCCGACGCCAACGGCGAAGGACTGATCACGCTGCCCGAACGCCGGTTGCTACCGGGGGAACGCGTAACGATTACCGAAGGCCCTTTGGCGGGACTTGATGGCATCTACACCCAGGCGCAGGGCGAACAGCGCGCGCTGGTGTTGCTGGAAATACTGGGCGGTGCGCAGAGCGTGGCGCTGCCCAATTACGTGCTGGAACCCGTCGGGCTGGCCCAGGCCGCCTGAGGTAGGGAACAAAACCTGGCTACGAAAGGGCTTTACGGAAGCGCCACTGCAACCGTAGGGCGGTAGCGTGCCTGAGAATGAGAGAAATAAATGAATAAGCTGGAAGATTCCCGCATTGTCATCATCGGCCTGGGCTACGTGGGCCTACCCTTAGCAGTGGAGTTCGGCAAGCACTTTGACACCCTCGGCTACGATATCAACACCGAGCGCGTGGACGAACTAAAGAATGGCGTGGATCGGACCCATGAAACTGAGCAGAACGAACTGAGGGCTGCAACGCATCTGCGCTTCAGCGCGCTTGCGGACGACCTGGCTGATAGAAACGTTTGCATCGTTACTGTTCCCACGCCCATCAATGAGCACAAGCAGCCAGACTTTGGCCCATTAGTTTCCGCAAGCCGAGCCGTAGGGAAATATCTCAAACAGGGTGACCTAGTCATCTATGAAAGCACTGTATTTCCCGGTGCGACCGAAGAGATTTGCGTCCCGGAACTTGAGCGAGCATCTGGCCTTAGGTTCAATGACGGGTTCACCGTGGGCTACAGCCCCGAGCGGATCAACCCCGGTGACAAACAACGGCGCCTTGCCAACATCATCAAAATTACCGCCGGTTCAACACCTGAAACTGCAGACTTCGTGGACTTGCTCTATCGATGCATAGTTACCGCTGGCACTCATAAGGCCCCGAGCCTCAAGGTGGCCGAGGCGGCCAAGGTGATTGAGAACACGCAGCGCGACGCCAACATTGCGCTGATGAACGAATTTGCAATGATCTTCCATGGTCTGGGCATTGACACTCAGGACGTATTGGAGGCGGCTGGCACCAAGTGGAACTTTCTTCCCTTTAAACCAGGGCTGGTTGGCGGCCACTGCATCGGTGTCGATCCCTACTATTTAATTCAGAAGGCCCAAAGCGTCGGCTACTACCCAGACATACTGCTTGCCTGCAGGCGGATCAATGATGCAATGGGTCGGCACGTCGCAGCAGAGGTGGTAAAGCTGATGATCAAGAAGGGTCTGGCAATTCTTGATGCACGCGTGCTGGTTCTTGGGTTTACATTTAAGGAGAACTGCCCGGACCTCAGAAATACGAGGGTAATAGATCTCATCGACGAACTCACCGAATTCGGCGCCAAGGTAGATGTCTTTGATCCATGGGCCAATGCAGCTGAGGCGCGCAATGAGTACGGGGTCGAATTGCTGAGTGAGAGTCCCTCAGGCGGCGTCTACGATGCAATCATTCTCGCCGTGGCGCATCGCCAGTTCCGTGAAACTGGGGCTGACGGCATACGCAACTACGGAAGGAAGAAGTCGGTTGTCTATGACATAAAGGGAATGTTCAATCACTCTGAGGTCGACGCTCGACTCTGAGTGGCCACACAGATGAGAGGGAGTGCGGGTAAAGCGGAAGTCGCTTGGTTGCAGACTATCTTCGGGACAGCGACCAAGCTGTGGCCACTCCTAGACTCGATCGAAATGCAAACTGATGGGGCGCGAATTGAAGAGTTCAATCCGTAAAATTCTGCAGGTCCTTGTAAGGTCATCAGCGTTCTGGTCGGTGCCTGGACTTCGGCAATTGAGAAACAGGATATGCGCTTCTGTTTACTCGGCTCCAGGCATGCGGGTGGGAGACTTTGTAATGTTCTCACTGGCGCACACGGGGGGTGGCGGCACCCTTCGCATTGGTGAGGGCTGTGATTTTGGAAGGCTTGCGTACTTAGACTACTCGGGTGGACTGGCAGTTGGATGCCGCGTGGCAGTATCTGAGGGTGCAAAAATCTTCACTCATAACCATTCTGTTCAGAATGGGAGCGTGAACTGGATGAAGAATCCAATTAAGTTCTCAGGCCTAGTGATTGAAGATGACGCTTGGATTGGGGCAGGTGCGATTCTACTCGCAGGTGTTGGTCGAGTCGGGCGCGGCGCAATAGTTGCAGCCGGTGCCGTGGTAACGGCTGAGGTCCCAGATGATTGCATCGTCGCCGGTGTCCCTGCTCGAGTAGTGCGCAAACGAAACTCCAGAGACTACTTAGCGCCGTCGGATTCGGCGCAGGCATGAGAAGTCTGTTTGTCTTCTGTGCGGGTGTCGGTGGCATGATCGGATGCGACTGGATTGCGGCACGAAGCTTCACGAATGAAGCTGTGGCTGAATGGATGATCGTGAAGTCTCTAGTGCTATTCCTAGGGGTCATGCTCACCCTGGGGTTTGAGCGGTGTTTCCTTCGCATTCCTCAAAGTGCCCCACACATTCTGAAGTTCTCGGTTCTAAATGTTGCGATGCTGGCACCGCTGATATTCGTGGTGCTCATGTTCGCTCTTTCGGATGTACTACTTGGTCTGTGGGTTACTTTCGCATCCGTGGGCCTTGCGCTTTCAATTGCCTACTCCGAGAAGCTTCGTGCTGCCCAGAGGATGGCCCTCGCGCAGGCAGCCCTCAACGGATGGAAAATCGTTCTGGTCGCCCTCTTCGCAACAAAGGTGATGTTTGGGTTAGGTATTGAACCGCCAGAAATGACCCTAATGGCCACGTTGAGCGTCGCGGGACTCTTCTCGTGGGGAATTGCAAGGGGGGTCAGAGAGTCAGGCGAAGGCATCGAATATCGCAAACTGCTCGCAGATGCTAGGTTCTTTTTGCTTTTCAACCTTCTGCTCGTTGCCACATCCTACGCGGATCAGTTCATTGTTGGATTAGTGCTGGCTGGCCCTGCGGCCCGGTCCTATCTGGCTCATGCAACCTTGTTCCTGGCCCCGTTCCTTTTCGTGGCTGCCTTCTTGGGGTTCCAGCTTGCGCCCCGCTTACGTAACCGAGATATAGCCAAGTTCGTGAACCCTGTAATAGTAATTGGTTCCGCAATTGGCCTGCTAATCCTTTCGGTTGCAGTTCTTGCGGCGCTTGGTCCAGCAGCAATGCTTCTTCTCTACGGCGAGGCCGTGCCCTTCGAATTCACAATCGCTGCACTAATGGCGGCAGTGGGAGTTTTTCGAATCATGTACGCAATTCCGAGTGCTGTGTTGGGTGTCTTAGGTTCACAGGCAGAGCTTAGGCGGTTCTTAGCAATTAACGTGGGGCTCTTCGTTGCTCAAATTGGACTAACCGCTCTCTTGCTAATTTTTGAGATGCCGGCAGTGTTGGCGATCCTGCTGCCGTGCCTCATGCATTGGGTCGGCAAGTCAACACAGGGTGTCTATCAGTCCTGGTCAGTGCTGCGCCCATCATGACAATAGTTGCGATTACCGGGTGCCTATTCGGACTGACTTTCGTGCTGGTCTCCGCGAGCTCCTTCCGGCGCAAGCGCTGGCAGTTGAATCAGCCATTTGTGGTCTTCTCGATGCTGTTTGGCTCAATATACTTTCTGCTCCCAGCGTGGCAAATGGTGTCCGAGAGCTTTCGGTTTTCGAGCTCATATGATCCGTGGGCAGTACTGTTGACCCATGCTTACCTGCTTGCATATTGGGGGGGCGCGTGGATTACATTCCACTTCTTTGGTCGGAAGTGTGGCGAGCCGATTGGCGGCCATTCGATCGGGTACCAGGGGCTGCTCGTGGCAGTCTGTTTCCTTCTTCTTCCTGGGTTGGTCGCAGCAATCTATCTCCAGCTGCAGCTACCAGGCCTTGGTGATTCCGGATTCATGGCAAATCGCATCTCGCTCCTGCGAGGGCTCGGTGGTTGGCTGATGATGACCTATCTCCTGTACGGCTTTACGACTCTTGTTGCGGTGTACTTGCTCAGTCAGCGACGCGTTCTGACCAAGAAAGGCGTCGTTTTCACTCTGTTGCTGCTCTTGGCCGTTTTCGTGTCATTTAGAACCTACTACCTGCTTGGCACGCGACAGACGATGATGTATCCAATCCTAGCGACAATGATTTCGGCATCGGCGATCGGCGTTCTAGGTGGGCGTCGCTTGGCGATCGCAGGCTCGGTGGTTGCGTTCGCATTCGGCGCAATGCTCTACATGGGTGCGACTCGTATGTACGAGAGCGCAACCGAAGTGGAGGTGAACTACACAGAGCAGCTGGCTAATGCTGTCGGCAATGGTGAGCTTCTGATCTGGAATATTCAGAACCGGCAAAGCTTTGAACTGATTGGAGGCGGAACCTTCGTTGCAGCCGCGACAAGCTTTGTACCTAGATCGGTTCTCCCCGATAAACCGCTCGGAGGTGGGCCTGCCCTTATGAATCGAATCTATCCCGGCTCATACGCCCTATACATGGACAATGTGAGCTCAATTACTACGGGGCTCCCCGTCGAAGGGTTCATGAACTTTGGTTTTATAGGAAGCGTTCTGGTTGGAATTCTGCACGGGTTAGCTATTGCATGGCTGACGCGCATGTGGCCCGCTTGGTCTAGCGATGCATTTGGTCATGCCCTCTACGGGATCATCTTTCTCGGCTTGTGCTACACACTGCTGACAAATGAATTTCTCGGCGCCTTCATGCGGACGACTTTCGTTGCGGGGGTGATCTGGTTCACACGTGAAGTGGCTAGAGTCGCTTCGAGGAAATGAGAATGTGGGTAGTGTGTGCAAGAGTTCCGGCGCTGGCCCAATCGACGCGCGTTACAAAGTTAACGAAGGCGTTGACCGAATGGGGCCTTCGGCATGTTATTTGGCGTTCCCATTCTGTGGTTCGTGAGGAGCATGAGGACGGTGGAATACCGATAGATTCCTATCCGGGTTCTAGAAGACTGCCAAAATTCCTGCGGTACATCGTGTGGATGTTCGTGGTTAGTCTTAGGTGCCGAAAGCAGCCGCCTGGAACGTGTTTTTGGTGCGTTGGATTCGAATCCGCCCTGCCCATCGCCTTCTTCATTCGAAAAGACCAACGATTCGTCTTTGACAATAACGATAACTTCTCGAAAAGCCACCGGTTTCCGGCGTGGGTTGCCAAAGTGGTCGGCCGTCTCGAAAGGGTGATTGCGCGTCGTGCTGATCTTCATGTAATTCCAGGTGCCGACCGGTGGGATGGCAGCGCTCCAAATCTTCGGGTTATTCCAAATGTACCCTCGTCACGAGCGCTTCTGGCTGCGCGACGTATTGCTGACGAGAGGGGTTACAGAAGACCAGACGATGCGACGATCTATGTCTGCGGTTGGTTGACAGCCACCAGGGGCCTTACGCAATTGGGGTATGCACTTGACGAAATCCGACGGCGTGGCGTGCGTGTGGTGGTAGTTGCGGCAGGTGCTGCGGAAACGGAAGAAGCAAGGTCCTTCATATCTCGAGATGAGGTTGACTATCTCGGAGTTATATCCAATGAGGAGTCAATTGCGACCTGCTATAGAGTGACAGCTATGCTTACGTACTATGACCCCGCGGTCGAGATTAACCTTATTGCTGAACCCAACAAGTGGGGTGATTGCCTCTCAACGGCGACCCCATTCATCTGCAATCAGGAAATTCTAACTTCCGTGCGGTACGTCGACAGCGGCCTCTGCTACAGGTGCCCTTACGACGATGTGATTGCTCTGGCGGAAACAATTTGCGTGATTGCCAGATCACACAGGTTCACGCCAAAAGAAGACCTGTGCGAAGGGTCGAAGGGTGAAGGGTGGGAGGCGCTGATCCACAGGGCGCTAGTGGAAAGCCGACTACTTTAAAGGATCGGTAACAATATGAAGTTCAATGATGAAGTGCTGTTGATCACGGGCGGGACAGGATCGTTCGGGAATGCCGTAATGAGGCGATTCCTTAGTGAGGGTTTTCGAGAGATCCGCATTCTTAGTCGCGACGAGAAGAAGCAAGATGACATGCGAAAGCGCTATTCATCTAACAAGCTCAAGTTCTATATCGGCGACGTGCGTGACCCGTCAAGTGTATTGAATGCAATGCGCGGAGTTGACTATGTGTTTCATGCTGCTGCACTAAAGCAGGTTCCATCGTGTGAGTTTCACCCAATGGAAGCGGTGAAGACCAACGTGCTTGGTACTGAGAATACTACCGAGGCAGCCATCCAGGCTGGAGTGAAGCGCATGATCTGCCTGAGCACTGACAAGGCGGTCTATCCAATTAATGCCATGGGTATCTCCAAAGCAATGATGGAGAAGGTGTTTATCGCCAAGTCAAGAAATGTCGATCCGGAGAAAACGATAATTTGTGGGACGCGCTATGGAAACGTGATGGCTTCCCGCGGCTCCGTGATTCCCTTGTTCGTTGACCAGATACTTGCCGGCAAGCCGATCACCATCACTGATCCGGACATGACTCGATTCATGATGACACTGGATGACGCAGTGGACTTGGTTCTGTATGCATTTGAGCACGGCAACAGTGGCGACATTTTTGTCCAGAAGGCGCCGGCGGCAACTCTTGTGACGCTAGCTAAGGCGCTTTTCGAGTTGCTGGGTCGGCCTCATCACCCGATAGATATAATCGGCACACGTCACGGCGAGAAGGCGCACGAGACTCTGCTCAGTCGCGAGGAGCGAGCGGCAGCGCAGGATCTGGGTGAGTACTTCCGAATCCTTCCAGATCTGCGCGATCTCAACTATGGCAAGTTCATGGAGGAGGGCGAGAGGAAGATCACTACCAGTGAAGATTACAACTCGTTCAACACAAATCGCCTAGATGTCGACGGAATGAAGGCGTTGCTGATGAAGCTCGACTTCGTTCGCGATCTGGTGGCAGGCCGCCCCGCCATCCCTCAGGACTGAACATATGAAGGTCTTGCTCACTGGTGCCGACGGATTCATTGGAAAGAACGTTTGTCTCGCGCTTTCGGAGCGCCCCAATGTCGAGGTGCTACGTGTAACTCGAAACACCGATGACCGTACGATTGCGGGGTACCTCTCGTTGGCGGACGCCGTCGTACACCTGGCCGGGGTCAATCGTCCAGGTGACCCGTCTGAGTTCGGTACCGGGAATGCCGACTTCACTGCGCGTCTGGTCAACGGCCTACGCCGAGTCGGACGCTCCGTGCCCATTGCGTTTAGCTCGTCAATTCAGGCCGAGCGCGACAACCCTTACGGCATCAGCAAGGCGGCAGCGGAAAGAGCCCTAGAGAGCTATTCAGCCGATATGGGTGCAGCGGTTGCTGCGTACCGCTTGCCAAACGTATTCGGTAAATGGGCTCGCCCAGACTACAACTCCGTTGTTGCCACGTTCTGCCACAACATTGCTCGAGGCTTGCCGATTGAAGTCCACGATCCGTCGTCGCCGTTGCGACTTGTCTACATTGACGACGTGGTTGCTGAGTTTTTGCGTTTCCTTGACTCACCGGTTGAGGGCTTCGCGCGTCCAACGATTGCGCCCGAGTATTCCACGACTGTCGGCTGGCTTGCAGAGAAGATCTACGCCTTTGGTGAGGTGCGCAGCTCCCTTGTCAGCGAGCGTGTCGGCGAGGGGTTGGTTCGCGCGCTCTACTCGACGTATGTCAGCTACCTTCCGACTTCGGCCTTTAGCTACACAGTGCCCGCACACGGGGACCAGCGCGGTATCTTCGTAGAAATGCTGAAGACGAAAGACTCAGGGCAGGTTTCGTTCTTCACGGCACATCCAGGGGTTACCCGCGGCGGCCACTATCACCATACAAAGACCGAGAAGTTCCTTGTAATTAGAGGGCGAGCTTTGTTTAGGTTTCGGCACATGGCGACCAACGAGCGCTTTGAGCTCGAGACATCCGGTGACGAATCGGTGATTGTTGAAACCATTCCTGGATGGTCTCATGACATTACCAACGTTGGCGCCGATGAAATGGTGGTGATCCTCTGGGCCAACGAAATCTTCGATCGGAACCGTCCCGACACTATTGCTAGCAAGGTGGATCAATGAAAAGGCTAAGAGTAGCAACGGTCGTGGGCACTCGTCCGGAGATCATCCGTCTGTCCCGAGTTATTGCAGCGTTAGACGCACATTGCGACCACGTGCTTATCCACACCGGTCAAAACTACGACTTCGAGCTAAATGAAATATTCTTCGCGGATCTAGGAATCCGCAATCCCGATATTTTCCTCGAAGTCGCGGGAGCCAGCGGCGCTGAGACCATAGGCAAGGTAATCATCGAAGTTGACAGGTCTCTTCGCGATGTGGCGCCCGACGCGATGCTTGTGTTGGGTGACACGAACAGTTGCCTCGGGGTGATTCCGGCGAAGCGCCGCAGAATCCCTACCTTCCACATGGAGGCCGGCAACCGCTGCTTTGACATGCGCGTGCCCGAGGAGATCAACCGAAGAATTGTCGACCACACCGCTGATATCAATCTAACCTACAGTGATATCGCCCGCGAGTACTTGCTCTCCGAAGGGATTCCTGCCGACCGCGTGATCAAGACTGGCAGTCCTATGTTCGAGGTGCTTCAGCACCATTCTGACAGCATCGCAAGATCTAACGTCTTGCAGCGGCATGGACTAGAGCCGGAAAACTACTTCGTCGTAAGTGCCCACCGCGAAGAGAACATCGACTCTGAGAAGAACTTTGGCGGCCTCGTCGATGTCCTGAATGCGGTAGCCGAGTGTTACGACATGCCGGTAATCGTCTCGACTCATCCGCGCACCCGAAAGAAGATTGATGTGATGGGCGCGGCTTTGGATCCCCGGGTTCAATTGCTAAAGCCACTGGGGTTCAGTGACTACGTTCGCCTGCAGTCCGAAGCTAGGGCAACGCTTTCGGATAGCGGCACAATAAATGAGGAATCGTCGATCCTGAACTTCCCTGCGCTGAACATGCGCGACGCTCACGAGCGTCCGGAAGGAATGGAAGAGGCCGCAGTGATGATGGTTGGTGTCAACGTGCAGCGCGTCATGCAGGGACTGGCCGTGCTTGATGGCCAAGCTCGCGGCGCTAACCGCACGCTGCGCCAAGTGGCCGACTACAGCATGCCCAACGTGTCCGATAAAGTGGTGCGAATAATCCATAGCTATGTGGACTACGTGAATAGGGTTGTCTGGAAGCAGTACTGAATGCGCATTACTCTCCTCACACAGCTATTCGATCCGGAGAACGCAATCAAGGGCTTGTCCTTCGCGAAACGACTTGCGGCCGAGGGACACTCCGTTGACGTTATCACGACGTTCCCGAGCTATCCCGGCGGGCGGGTGTATCCGGGCTATCGAGTTCGCCCCTGGACTATTGAGCAGTACGGCGACGTGCGTGTCATCCGTGTGCTTTCGTACATAACTCCGAACAAGTCTGCTTTGCGTAGGATGGCAGGCTATTGCAGCTTCTCAATGGCGGCACTGATCGCAGGGATACTTCTTCGCCGATCCGAAGTGATCTATTCGTACTACCCGCCGGTCGTTGGTGGCCTAGCTGCCGCTCTGCTTGCCTTCCTTAAGCGCAGCGCCATGGTGTATGACGTCCAAGATCTATGGCCAGAAGCGGTGGTTGCGACCGGTGTAGCCAAGGGGCGCCGATTGACATCGCTGATCGAATGGGCCGCAGGGATTGTGTATCGGCGGGCCGGAGCCATAGTCGTATTATCAGATGGGTATCGAGAGGCCCTGTTGAAGAAAGGCGTCCCGCCGGAAAAGGTATTCCGCATCTACAATTGGTGTGACGAGAGTAGAATCACCGTTGGACCGCCAGTCGGCCCAGGAGCGGGTGGGTTTCCAATTGTCTACGCGGGCAACCTCGGCACTGCCCAGGCTTTGGAGTTCGTTGTTCGGGCTGCAGCGCTGGTTTCTACGTCTGATGTCCGCAATATTCGTTTTGTCTTCATTGGTGACGGCGTCGAGCGACGGAAGCTCCAGGTGCTTACTGAAGAGCTTGGCCTAGCTAATGTAGAGTTCGTTGATCGGATGGCGACCGAGATGATAGGTGGAGAGCTTGCAAGGGCTGGCGCTCTATTGGTGCATCTGCGCAACGACCCTGTATTCGCTATCACTGTGCCTCAGAAGACTCAGGCCTACATGATCGCGGGCCGCCCTTTGCTCATGGCCGTTGAAGGTGAATGTGCACGAATTGTGCAGGAAGCCGGCGCGGGCATTGTCGCTAAACCATGCGATCCGGCCGACATCGCCCGTGCCGCCATTGAGCTCAGCAGAACTTCTGCGGATGAGCTAAAGCAGATGGGCATGCGCGGGGCGAGTTACTACCGGGACAGGATGTCTCAGGACAACGGGGTCCAGCAGACCTTAGACGTCATAGGAAGAGTTGTCGGGCCCCGGCCATGAAGGAAATTATCGTGCGGGTTTTCACGGAGGGGGATCTAGATGATGTCGTGAGTACTCACGTCTCTGCCTTTCCAGGGTTCCTTATGACCCTTCTCGGACCAGCCTTTCTCCGCGAGTACTACAGGTTGGTAGTCGATAGCCCCGGAGGGTTGCTTCTTGTTGCGGAGTGCGAAGGAAGAGTGCGCGGGTTCGCTGCGGGTTCGATGACTCCCGCGCAGATGTACCGGCAACTGAAAGAAAGAAAGCTTGCTCTTCTTCGGGCGTCGGCCATTCATCTTGCGCTCCGCCCGCGCCTGTGGCCACGAGTCATGGAGAATCTCAAGGTCTCCGGTGAGCGGTCCGCACCTACACTGAATTCCGAGGCTTACGCGGAGCTTGCGTCCATAGCCGTGTCCCCCAATCTCCGGGGACTAGGGGTCGGCAGACTGCTTCTAGCGAACTTTATTGAGGTTGCGGCGGCGGCCGGCGCTGCGGGCGTGGAGCTTACGACCGATGCTCGTGACAATGATTCAGTGAACCGTCTCTACGTCGCAGCCGGCTTCGGCCTTGTCTCCAGCTTCCAACGACGGGGCAATCGCGCCATGAATGCATACCGCATTTCCTTCAACAAATCACCGGCCCATTCGGCCCCTAATTGATCGGGATTCCCATGGATTGGAAAGTGCAACTCTTTAAGCTCAACTATGACTCTGCCGAAGTCGACGCAGTATGCGAGGTTGTCAGGAGCGGCTGGCTTACTATGGGTGAACAAACATCCCAGTTTGAGATGGAGTTTGCGCAGTACCTCGGCAACGACGCGAAGGCTGCAGCCGTTTCGAACGGCACCGCGGCTCTGCATTTAGCGTTGATTGCACTGAATGTTGGGCCGGGAGACGAGGTTATCGTTCCAGGGCTTACGTTTGTGGCAGACATTAATGCGGTGATGCTGACCGGAGCGACGCCCGTGCTTGCGGACTCCACCTCGTTCTCGGATTGGAACATGGATCCGGAAGATATTGGGCGCAAGATCACCGATCGCACAAAGGCAGTGATTCTCGTGCACTACGCCGGTGTGCCATGCAACCTTGATGGCATCCTTAAGATATGCAGGGACAACGGCATTGCTGTCATTGAGGACTGTGCCCATGCTCCGGGCGCCAAGTACAAGGGGCGCGCTGTCGGCACGTTTGGTGAGTTCGGATGTTGGAGTTTCTTCACTAACAAGAATATATCGGTCGGTGAAGGTGGGATGGTGACTACTTGTTCAACGGAACTCGACCAGCAGGTACGATACCTTCGATCGCACGGGATGACGACTCTGACCCTGGATAGGCACAAGGGTCGCGCAGTCACGTATGACGTTGTGCGCCCAGGGCTGAACTACCGTATTGATGAGATGCGAGCAGCATTGGGTCGCGTCCAGCTTCGAAAGCTCGATGCCGCGAATGCTCGACGCAAGGAAGTTGTCGATCTCTACAAGCGGGGGCTGGACGGCCAGCCGTGCTTAGATATTCCCTTTCGAACTTTGACAGACAAGGTTTCTTCGTATCACATTTTCCCGGTGCTCCTGGCTGAAGGGATTGATCGCGGGAAGGTCATCGAAGGGATGAAGCGGCGGGGAATCCAGTCCAGTATTCATTACCCATCGATTGCTGGGTTCAGTGCATATGCGGACATGGATCTCGGTGGTGCAATGATCGCCGATGCGATCTCTCGTCGTGAGCTGACACTTCCACTTTACCCGACGATGAGCGACCAAGACGCGAGCCTTGTCGTGTCTGCGTTGATTGAAGCATTAGAGGAGTCGGTTTCGTGAACGTGCTAAGCGTCATTGGACGCAATGCGCCCCTGTTCGCCGGTGACATCGCTGCCAATGAGGGTCGGCTTGGCGAGCTCGTCGAATCTAGTCGTTTTCTTGTAATCGGCGGTGCCGGATCCATTGGTCAGGCAGTCACTCGGGAAATATTCAAGCGCAAACCACTTTCATTGCACGTCGTCGACATCAGTGAAAACAACATGGTGGAGCTGGTGCGCGACATACGCAGTACTCTCGGCTACATTCCTGGCGACTTTCGCACCTTTGCTATCGATTGCGGCAGCAGAGAGTTCCGTGCGTTGTTGAGGGTTTCGGGTGGCTACGATTACGTGCTAAATCTTTCCGCGCTTAAGCATGTTCGGAGTGAGAAGGACCCATTTACGCTGATGCGGATGGTTGAGGTAAATGTCTTGAACACTGTCGCCACTTTGGATGAGGCATTCCGCATGGATGTCGGAAAGTACTTCTGCGTTTCAACCGACAAGGCTGCCAATCCAGTCAACATGATGGGAGCCAGCAAGCGGATCATGGAGATGTTTCTTATGCGCTCCAGCGAAAAAGCTCCAGTTTCGATGGCACGATTTGCCAACGTCGCATTCTCGGATGGTTCCCTCTTGCACGGATTCAATCAGCGCTTTGCAAAGCGGCAACCGTTCTCTGCACCCAATGACGTGCGGCGCTATTTCGTGACTCCGCAGGAGTCTGGGGAGCTTTGTTTGGCCTCCTGCTTGCTCGGCGAGAACCGCGACATCTTTTTTCCCAAGCTCAGCGAGTCTCTACATTTGACTCGCTTCTCTGACATTGCTGTTCGCTATCTGGAGGAAATGGGCTTCGAGCCAGTTGAATGCGACAGTGAGGAAGATGCACGTTCTCGAGCCGCGGAACTCATCGCCAGGCGGCAATGGCCAGTTTATTTTTTTCGAAGCGACACGGCGGGGGAGAAGGATTTTGAGGAGTTTTTTACAGACCGAGAAACGCTTGACCTTGATCGATTTGAGTCGATCGGTGTGATCAAAAACGACGCAATCTATGACGTTGCGAAGCTCGAACACTTCATTTCGGAGATCGCGCGAATTCGCTCTCAACCGAGCTGGGAAAAATCAGAGATCGTAGAGCTGTTCAATTCTATGATTCCCGATTTCCAGCACATGGAAACCGGAAGATACCTCGATGGGCGAATGTAAGTCAGGATACTCGAGAGTCTCAGGAGTGCGATTTGTGCAGAGAATACTGGACATTACCTTCTCGGGGCTGGCGCTGCTGGTTCTATCTCCACTCTTAGTTATTGTCGCGTTCGCGCTGCGCCTGAGCGGCGAGGGTGAGATTTTCTATGTGCAGCAGCGAGTAGGCTGGCAGGGGAAGCCGTTTGGCCTGTTGAAGTTCGCGACAATGTTGAAGAATAGCCCGAGTCTTGGTGCTGGTACGGTAACTGTTAAGAATGATCCTAGAATACTTCCGATGGGTCGGTTCCTGCGGAAGACTAAGATCAATGAGTTGCCGCAGCTGATCAACATATTTCTTGGCGACATGAGCGTAATTGGGCCTCGCCCGCAGACTCAGCGCTGCTTCGATGTATTTCTCCCGGAGTCAAAGGTGGCAATCATCTCGGTTCGTCCTGGGCTATCGGGAGTTGGTTCGATCGTCTTTCGGGACGAAGAGAACATGCTTGACGGGGCGAGTGACACGCGGGTTTTCTACGACGAGGTTATCGCCCCCTACAAGGGCCTCCTCGAGGAGTGGTATGTCAGAAATCAAGGTGTCCGCACATATTTCGCGTGTATCTTTGTGACGGTGTGGATTGTGGTTCGTCCTCATTCGAAGATTGTTTGGAGGGCATTTCCTACGTTGCCACAACCACCTTCCGATCTCAGAGCCTACGTCTAGGTCAAAGAGTCAACCGATTCAGCTGATAGGTTGAAGTCTTAGGTGTTAGATTCCTTGTCCATGCCTCTTTGTGAGGGCTCTGCACCGATGACTCTCTCGTATTGACTTTGGCCCTAGAGGTTTGGCTGATTCGGGGCTGCAGCCCCTAGTGTGACGAGAAGGACTCTGGCGTCGGTCTGTTTCGAGCGTGTCGAGGCTATCCTATCGGCTGTGTAACGACTGTATTCGGTTCGTGTTTGCCGCCTGCGCGGTACCCACTTTGATATCGGCCATCTAAAGTGGTTGTTGACCTCGACTGGTGTGCGCTGGGTGACCGTTAGATTGGGTGTGTGAATTATTGGATTAATCCGATGTTGATGTTATGCAAGCCTATCCCATTCCGGCGATATGCCTCTAGCTGTTGGAGTGAATTATCCGCGAGTTTTGGGCTGTGTTCGGAGGATGCGCCGGCGGTTTGGGTAGAAGCGGCACTACTATAGGGTGTAGATGAGAGTATGTTAGTTGATGTAATTGCGGGCGCTCGCCCGAATTTCATGAAGATTGCCCCCATCATTCGGGCTCTTTCCGATCGCAGGGCTACTGGTGGCAGACTCCGCTGGCGTTTGATCCATACGGGTCAGCACTATGACCCCAGGATGTCTGGGGAGTTCTTTGATCAACTTGGAATTCCGGCTCCAGACGCAAATCTCGAGATCGGATCTGGCACTCAGGCAGAGCAGACGGCCGGCATTATGATTGGCTATGAAAGGCTGCTCTTCGCCGAGCGAAGTGATTGCTGCTTGGTGGTGGGTGATGTCACATCCACGATGGCCTGTGCAATCAGTGCACAGAAGTTACATGTGCCTGTTGCACATGTTGAAGCCGGGATCCGATCTGGAGACTGGAGTATGCCTGAGGAGATTAATCGACTTGCCACAGATTCAATAACTAATTGGTTCTTCACGACAAGCGACTATGCCAACGAAAACCTTCGGCGTGCTGGTGTGGACAGTAGCCGGATATTCTTCGTGGGGAACACGATGATTGACACTCTACTGGCGAACCTGCAGCGTCTGAAGCCGCCCGCCTTCATGGACGAGTTGGGTTTGAAGTCCAAGAGTTATTTCGTAACAACATTGCACCGACCGGCTAACGTCGATTGTGCGGACGGTGTCTCTGAGCTTCTGGATGCTATCGGAGCAGGGTGCCGAGGACTACCAGTTGTGTTTCCCGTACATCCGCGGACGGCCAAGACGATCAGGAACGTGAGCGAACTTCCGGCGAACGTACACTTGGTTGAGCCACAGCCGTATCTGGAGTTCAATTGGCTGGTCAAGCATGCTAAGGCAGTAATTACGGATTCCGGAGGCATCACTGAGGAGGCTACGGTGATGGGAATCCCCTGCCTAACTCTCCGTAACAGCACTGAGCGACCTGAGACTGTTGTCTTGGGAACGAACGAACTTGTCGGCACCAACCCCTCCAAGCTTGGACCAGCACTGGATCGAGTCTTTGCTGGAAAGTGGAAGCGCGGTGAGATTCCGCCGCTCTGGGATGGGCGAGCTGGAGAGCGGATTGTCGATCACTTGGAAAGACTGTTGTGTGATCTAGATGGTGGGCTCTGAGCGTTGGTGTTGTGAGATCGGTTCGCGGCAGGTTTGTTGAGGTGAATCGCTGTGGTGGCATGCTAGGTGCCAGTGAGCGCGCTGCCTATCAGCTAGTTTTTTGTTTCTTGCGAAATAGCTTTGTTTGCGTGGCGCGTGTATCGCGCTCGCTTTGAGTGCGCATCATCTGAGTGTTAGTGAGCTGCTTGTCACAGTGTATTGAGTGTCAGGAAATCAACCAAGTGGCTGAACAATTGATGTATGGTCAGGTGCACTTGCATGTTGAGGTCAGTCCGCAGATCGCACTCTCAAAGGTGGATGATTTGCCGGTTGCTGCACATGCGGATTCACATGCCTTACGTTTCTGTTCCGTAATCTCAAGACAATAGTCGAGAAACGCCGGGCTAGCAGCCGGCGAGTTGATCGTGGTTGGAGATGGCGGCTCATTCTGAAAGCCGGCGGTGGATTCGGTGTCGATGAACTGCGGTGTCAGAGCAGTCATGGCGACTGCAGCCAAGTGAAGGATTTTCATTGCGGGCTCCATCAGTTGAGTTGCCCCGGCATAGCTTGGTCCGCGCTGTCGGCCCGGCGGACTGGTGCAGAGTGCTTCCGGGGCACCGCTAGTCTCACTGTCCTTTGGCTTGGTGAATAGAGAGTATTTCCTCGGAAGTTGGTAGGATTTTTCTTACATTTAGACATTTAGTTGGGCCAGCCTTCTTTGTGTGTAGTTTCTTAGGTGTGTTGTACACGAGCACAATTGCCCAGGGGCCTTTCGTGAAACTAGAGCAAACATAATGGCGCGAATACTAGTTACCGGTTCAGCAGGTTTCATCGGTTCCCATGTTGCCCAGATCCTCTTTGCCCGTGGCGACGAGGTCATCGGTTTCGACAACCTCAATGACTACTACGACCCCTCCCTCAAACACGCTCGCCTGGCGCGGCTGAAGGCGCTGCCGGGTTACATGCACGTCACGGCCGACCTGTCTAATCGTGCGGCGGTTGAGGAGGTCTTCGCTAAGTACAATCCCCAGTGTGTAGTGCACTTGGCCGCCCAGGCTGGCGTCCGCTACGCCGCCGAAAACCCCCACGTCTATGTCTCCAGCAACGTCACCGGCTTCCTGCACATCCTGGAAGGATGCCGCCACCATGGCGTGGAGCATCTCGTCTATGCGTCTACCAGCTCCGTGTATGGGGCCAATCAAGCCATGCCCTTCTCGGAGCACGCTTCCACCGAACACCCGCTCACTCTCTACGCGGCCACCAAGAAGGCCAATGAGCAGATGGCGCATAGCTATGCCCACTTGTATGGAATTCCCTGTACGGGACTGCGTTTCTTTACCGTGTACGGGCCCTGGGGCCGGCCCGACATGGCACCCATTCTATTCGCCACAGCGATTTCCGAGGGTAAGCCGATCAAGGTGTTCAACCATGGGCACCACAAGCGCAGTTTCACTTACATCGACGATATCGTCGAAGGTGTTCTGCGTGCGTTGGACGTGGTACCGACCAGAAATCCGGATTGGGATGGCATGGCGCCGGACCCGGCCACCAGTGGTGTCGCGCCATACCGCATCTACAACATTGGCCACGAGCGCCCCGTGCAGCTGCTGGATTTCATAAAGGCGCTGGAGCAGTCCCTAGGCCGAAAGGCCATCATGGAGATGCTTCCCCTGCAGGCGGGGGATGTGCCTGATACCGAGGCGGATGTTTCGGACCTGATCGCCAACGTGGGCTACCGGCCGGTCGTGCCGGTGGAAGAGGGTGTGGCGAAGTTCGTGGAGTGGTATCGGGAGTATTACCGGGTTTGAGGGATCGGGACTGAAGTCCCTCCCACAAGGGCGCTGCCCTTGAGAATTATTCGGGCTCCTTCTGTCACACCATCCCGTTAGTCTCCCTGACTGCGTTAGGGGGAATTATGGACGGGGATCAACTGGACCACGGGCAATCCGTGGCCGAAGTCGTGCTTGAACTGGTGTCGCACTACCGGCTGCGGGACAAGCCGGCGCGTACGCTGGAGGCGTTGCGTATTTTTCTGGATCAGCAGGCTGACTCGGTTTATGACGAGTTGCGGGCCGGGCGGGCTGTGGTTGTGCGCCAGGGGCCGCGGCGTGAGGTTGAGCAGTTAGGGCAGTCTATGCAGGCGCAGGGGTTTGTTGTGAGGGTGGTTGATCGGGACTGAAGTCCCTCCCACAAAGAGCAAAAGATTCGCGCCTGAAGGCGCTCCTACAGGGACGCGGTCAGGCGGGCAGCGTCAGGGTGAAGGTGGCGCCTTCGTTGGGGCGGCCTTCGGCG
>TARA_R110002020_G_scaffold2_5_pt1 | contig 20670 bp, 32 predicted proteins | sample TARA_R110002020 | Tara Oceans TARA_R110002020 (sample SAMEA4396489) | marine metagenome | biome: Westerlies Biome; feature: [MES] marine water layer (ENVO:01000295) within the mesopelagic zone...; material: water (ENVO:00002006), including particulate matter (ENVO:01000060) such...
ATCTTTTTGAATGCAATATAATCTACATTCCTAACTCTACCCTTAGTTTCATACTGTCTTGGGTATTTTTTGATTTGTTTGTTGTCTACTGTGTAGTAATAATAACTATCACCTACTTTGATTTCACCTATTTCTTGATTGTAAAATAATACACCTGCTGAACCTCCAGCAATCATATCATATTCTTCAATAGACTTTCTTAACCTACTTCTCTTAATCACCGACTTAGGGTTATACTTACCACCTTGAACAATCTTGAACATGGCTTTAGCATATTTTGTAACTTCACTTTCTGATTTACCTTCAGCCACCATTTTAAGAATAGTAGACTGAACAGATTTTGCTAACTTAGTTTCATTAGATTTTTTCATTTCAAAACCCATTACGAAAAATTCATCATCAATTTGATTTCCGTCTTTCCACGATAGGTAGCCACAATATCTATTCTTCTTTTTAGAAAGGAAAAAGGTTTTAGCAAACTTTTCAAACTCTAATTGCACATGTTCATTGAATACTTCTTTTTGTATATATTCATTTAACTTTGAACATAGTTCCTTTCCATCCTCAACAGTAGGACATTCTACAAATATAGAATCTGTATGTCCGTATATTACATTAAATCCTAACTCTTTAGCCTTAAATGCTACGCTTCTCATGGCTTCTCTTGCTGATGCTGTAATTGCTTGAGCCATGTCCATATCGCCCCAACCATAACCATCCTTTGCTAATACACCATAAAGAGCATTTACACCACGCTTAGTAGCCATTTGTGCTGAATCCCACTTTTGATATTCTTCTTTAGAAGTTGAATTCTTTCTTTTAGTTTTATAGTCATCACGCAACTTCATCAATGTTAAAACTGCGTTAGGTAATACCCCCAATGGTTCTTTAACAAATGATACATTCCTTTGACCTGCTTCCCACTTTCTTAAGTTCTTAGGCATAGAAAAATGTATATCATGTCCTTCTCCTTTTGTTTCCCAAGAGATATTTCTACTTGCCATCATACTCGGATATAGAGATTTAAAGTCAAAGACCGCTACATTTTTATACAATCCAAATGTTTCTTCTTCTTCTGGGTCCATTACGAATGCTGCTTCATATTTTGTTTTAGTTCCTTTCATTCCTGTTGGTGCTTTCCAATCTGAATGACGCATAAAATATGCTGCCCCCATTTGTGAATTATGAAAAACACATTCAAAAGGACATATAAATAACTGTTGAAGTGCAATATCATTTTCTGATATATTCATTTCATTATCCATACGAACCATTAATTCTACATCTACTCTATTATATTCAAGGAATGTTTCTGTATCTTCTAACCATGAACGCTGGAAAAATTCATCATCACCAAACTTAGCATCTGTTTTATGTTTTCCTGCATCATCACCAAGTAATCTTTTAGAACAATAGTCAAGAGATAAAGATGGTAGTGTGCCCTTTTGGGAATCTAACCATAGTCTTTCAAATCTTGTCATCAAACAATAAGTAATTCTACCCTTGATAGGTTGTGAAGTATTGGTATAATTAATGTTATAAATTCGGTTATCAGAAACACCTCTTACTTCTCTATGAGGAGAAAGTTTTTGAGGATTAATACCATTAGCCAAAAGCCTTTCAATAATTCTTGGTATATCAAAACCTAATACATACCAACCTATAATCATATCAGGGTCTTTATCATTTACAAACTTAACAAATGCTTCTAACATATCCTGTTCATCATCATAAACTAAAACATCTTTATAAAAAGGTAGAGGTTCAATAGGAAAATGAGTCATTACATAATACTTTTCTTCAAAAGAATCATAGAAGGTTAAAGCGTTAATTTGTTTATCATATCTTCCACCAACTTGAGTTTCAATATCAAGATACCATTTTCTTAAATTATAACTTGGAATAAATTCCATGTTGTCATTAGTAAATTTTCTTGATAAAGAAATATCTGCTTCATAGGTATTAGTCCATTCTTTCTTACAACTATGAAAATCAGGAACTGTTTCAAACTGAACCTTGATTAGTTCCTCGTTGTTAAGAGAAACCCAATTACCAAATACATAAGTAGGTTTAATTCTTTGAGTTCCATATCTACCTGATACAGAAATAACTTCGGGCATTTTATCACCCTTCTTAATAAAAAAGTATGGTTTAAAATCTGTGATGGTTTTATTGACTCTTTCATTGTCATTGTTTCTCCATCTCATTTCTATATTATTTCTTACATCACTAATAATCATATTTATTCCTCTATTGATTTTATATCTTTATCTGATAATTTATATTCTTCTATTAATATTTTATTTGTTTCTTTTTTTACATCTTCATAACATCTGTTTGACAATGCAAACCTGTGAAATTCAATGAACGATTGTTTATCCGTTTGGTTGATAGGGTATTTTGATATTATAAAAGTAACTTTATCCCACCAATTCAAATAATCTGATAATATCATTTCAATACAACCCGTGTGGTTTTGCTTCTAATTGTCCTGCCTGAGTTACTTTACAAAAAGTTGCCTTGTTCATAAAGTGAGGAATGGTTTCAGCCCCTACATAACTCATAGCAGATTTTAATCCGTCTTGTATGTCATTTACAATTCTAATTGCCTTACCCTTGTAAGGTGTAATTTTAGAATTACCTTCTACATTTTTTGTTTCTTCGCCCCTTGCTATTTTAGAATCAATAGATGCCGAACCTTGATACTTCTTGTAAAGTTTTTCATTAGGCCATTGACCCATTTTAGAAATATTTCCTGGAGTTTCTTTTGTTCCTGCAAATAAAGAACCTACCATAACTGCATCTGCACCAAGACCGATTGCTTTAGGAATATCTCCTACTGTTTTACAACCACCGTCTGCAATAATATATGGCGATTCAATATCTAAACTATTAGTATAATTATAAATATTATTTATTGCTGTTGCTTGAGGAACTCCTACACCTGCTCTAATTCTTGTTTCACACATAGAACCATTTCCAATACCAACTCTAAGAGAATCAGCACCTGCTTCTGTAAGTCTTTTTGCACTTGATTTTGTAACAATATTACCTGCCATTACATGTATATCTTCAAATTCAGTTTTAATATATTCTATCATATCTAAAACAAGATTATGGTCGCCATGTGCTACATCAATACAAACGCCTTTTACATTTGTATAACCCATTAGAGAATCAAATCTATTTTTACCATTAATACCAACTCCAATTGCTGCGATGTATTGTTCTCTAACTTCTGCTTCAATGTCATAACATAGCCCTACTTGTTCTTCTATACTTTGAAATCTGTGTAATACTCCTATTCCTCCAAGTCTTGCTAATTCAACACACATATCAACACCTGTAATTGTGTCCATAGGTGAAGAAACTAAAGGAACATTTAATTCATAATGCCCTATTTTAGTAGATGTGTCGCAATTTTTTCTTGTATTAATATCTGAATAATCAGGTATAATACTAATATCGTCATAAGTTAAACTTTCTTTTTCTTGTATTTTCATTTTCTTTCTCTCCCTAATACTTTATTTTTTGACATTTTAAGGTCGCCAAGAACCCATCTAAGGGAATTAATTACTCCCTCTAATCCTTTGTAATTGTTCCATTGTTGCATTCGCAACGGTTTAGGACAATTCTGAAATTGTAGCCATCGTCTATTTTGTTCTGCTTCTGCTTCATCTAATAGATTTTCTATCTCAGCCCAACTTCTACTGTATGAAAAATTTTCGCTATCTTGATGGTCGTTCATTTGAACATCTCCCAATTTTTATTGATATAATATTGGTTACTTCTAAAACCTTTAATTGTAAATACTATTGTTGTTTCATTAGGGCTTACTCTAACTACCTCTATGTTTTCAACAGGATGTATTTCATTCGTATGTTTATTTTTTAATTTAGTTCCAATTTTAATTCTACTAATATCCATTATTCTTCCTCCGTTTTAATTAATTCTTGTTGTATTGTTTCATGTTCAGGCAACCATACACCGCCCAACCAATATAGAAATACAACCATTAGAAGTCCAATAAATAATTCTATCATTCTTCTTCCTCCTTTTTAATATCATCTTTACCACAAAGAGGATGCATACAAAATCTAAACCCAGACCTTGTTAATCTATTACAGTTTCTTTTATGACATAATTTAGTCGTCAGTCTCATTTTTTTCCCTTTCCTCTTCAATCTTACAAATAGGGCAACCGTTATCAGCAATTAAATCTTTACACCAACCCGTGTTATGTAAAACACCTGCGGCTTCTATATTTAATGCGTTAGACATATATTGTATCATTTGTAATAAACTTTGTATTACAATCGTTGGTTCTTGCTTTTCTATTTTTTCTTGCTTTTCTATTTTTTCTTCTTTACTCATAATATCACACTTCTATTCTTGGTGCTCTTAACACTTTTAATTTACCACTTAATACTGAGAGTGGCGACTCATCATTAAATGAAAGTATAGTGGTTAATCCGTTTAAGTATTTATAAAACGGGGCACTAAATTCCATACACGCTTCATCCCCTATTGATTCAATAGGTTCAAGTTTAACTTTTACTAATTCTCTACCATTTGATGAAGATACATTAAGTTGCTCACCATCATAATACAATTGAAAAACCGAATTACCTACTGCTTCACAATCTGATAAAGCATTAGAAAGTTCTTCTGAACTAACTTTAATTCTTGTTTTCAATTGAGTTTTCTCACTAATAATAACACCTTTCTTAATATCTCTTGAAACATCAAGATTCTTTTTAACGAATAAAATACTATCATTGTTTTCATGTCTTTCTAAAATTGGTAGATTAACTGTTTTCCTTTCACTAATCAATTGGAAAATGTTATCTTTCAATTGGAAAATACAATCTTCTTTAGGTAAATACTTCAATAGGATTTCAGAATCTATTGCAAACTTTCCTGCTTTATGATTATCTACTTCTATTGTTTCAATAGTATTAGATACAAATGTAGAAGGGTTTGCATTTAATACATTAACTTCTGTTTCACTTACACTAATTACTACTGAAGGACATAGAATGCTACTTTTATTATTAGCACCATTATTCCATTTACCTTTCAGTAGAACACTTTCAATTGTTTCTATCATTTTATTTCCATTTATTTTACATTTCATATTACCATCTCCTTCTTATAGGGGGAATAAAGTGGTGGGAGGACACCTTTATCAGATTTAAACACCTTTCTTTATTCATTACTACTGACAAAACCCTATTGTCTGAGGTCGGTTGGGATTATATTATCCGCTATACCCCTCAAAGAGTTCCTTCACTAATTGCAGGAATACCTGTCCATTCAATTTTACCATTACTGTTTTCCATAATAGTAAATGTTTGACCTACATTCTTAGCATTAGTCTTTGATTTCTTTACTTGACCTGTTAGTTTAAAGGTCTTTCCTCGTTCTTCTCTTTTACATTCAATGTGTTGGAAAAGTTTAGCCGTTGTTGATTTCTCCCAATCAGGCTTTAGTCCAACAATATCAAACCCATCATGAACTTCTTTCATATGAGTAATAAAGAACTTATCACATTTCAATTGACAAGCAGCCTTAAACAAACGCTTGTATTCTTCTGTTCTTGCATACCATTGAGTAGGCACCATTTTAACTTTATCAGCAAGTCTTGGGTCTTTCCCTTTAATATGATTTAATCTTGCAATCATATTTGTAGTATCTAACCACGAATCAAGACCATCAAATATAATAGCCTTAACTGCTTCTATTTCAACAGTTTCTTCACCATCTTCAATAATACCACTTTCAATACCTTCATTTACCATAGCAATAAAATACCTTGCCATATCTGCGGTTGCCATATAATCTACTGTCATATCTTCATTATAAATAAACGGATTAAAGATAACTATCTTTTCATCATTACTCCAATGTTGCCTCCAAGTAGGTTCAGCACCTTCATCAAAATCAAGAATAAACAACCAATGTGTTTTTCTTTCTTCTTCAGTTCTACAATCTAATGCAATACCTGTTTTACCTGTTCCTGGATTTCCACTAATTCCACAAATCATATGAGCAGATTGTTGTTCTAACAATTCCTTTCTTTGATTCATGGCTCTAAGTTTTGCTCTCTTAAAAGCCGTCATTCCTTCATCTTTCTTCGCTGTTTCTAATACGGTTCCTGCCGCCTTTCCTTTCTTTTGTCCTATTCCCATTTCATTCACTTCCTATCATATTTTTAAATTGTTCTTTCAATTCATCAAATTGAGTATTAAAGATTTGGCGTGTATACATTTTACCACTCTTTAAATGTATTCTAACTGAATACAATTCTTGGTCGGTAATGTTTGTATCATCATCTATTCTTTTCCACTCAATTGCTTCTACTTCATTTAAGTCCATACTTAATTGATTCATTCTTACATATCTCATTTATTTCACCTTTGATTAAAATATAGGCTTCGCACCTATCCGAGTATCATTCTACCGCCATACTTACACGGCAACTCCAAAAAGTTTTGGAGTATCACCAATAATTCAAGGTTTCGTCGCCCTCTTTTGATTGTGTTTCTTGTGGTGCCCCTAATGCAACTCTTGGTAAAATACCGTAAATATTCATAGATACAGGATTCATTTCATCCTCAATTTGATTACCATCGGAATCTTTCTTAGGAGATTGATTTGTTCTACCAATAACAATAACATCAGAACCTACACCAAAATCAATTTCTACATTAGATGGAATCCAACATGGTGTTGATTCAGGAACATCGTCATCTTCAAAACCATAATTTGCATCAGCAGGTTCAATCCAAAGAACACGATTTCCTGTCTTTTCATTAACATTCAAATTCATACTACTAACAATTCCATCAGTAATACAAAGTTTCATTCCTGGATTTGACATAATAGTTGAGTGATAATCTTCAATTTCTAATAAATCAGCAATCCAATCACCCATACAATCAACAAGTAAATCTTCCATTGATGATAAGTTTCCAACATACAAATCATCATCATCATTTAGATTATCATTGTATTGGATAGAATTAGCAGTTCGGCCTTTAATACCATAACACGCATTTCTATCATCATTGAATAGAGCATTTAGATGAACCCAACGGAAATTTTCAACATCCCATTCTTTCGCCAATATATTCTTTAAACCTAAAGTCCAATACTGAAATTCTCCACCATCTTTCTTAGCAATAAAATGCACTCTTCGTCTAAACTCTTCAGCAGGCAAAGGCTTTCCGTATCGTGGATTAGAATCTCCACTCATAAAAGACTTAATGTTATCAAGAGGAACAATCCACTTATCTTCATCTACTTCAATAGAAGACTTTGGTAATTGAGGAATTACTTTTGTAGCAACATCACCATCAACAACTTGACTCTTTTCATAACCTGCTTCAGTTAGTACAACTTCTGCACATCGTTCATCATTAAAAACATCATTAGGATTACTATTATAATCACTAATCAATTGCTTTCTTTTCCATTCTTGAACATCTCTTGCTGGTTCACTACCAACAACAAAACCAAATGAATCGTTTCCAAATCCACTCTTTTTACCTGAAGATTTATTTCCCTTTAGAGAACCTCGTACAAAGTTTCTTGTTAGAGTAAGTGCAATCATACATTGTCGCTCATTTTCTAAATCAAGATTATTTGCTTCTGCAATTTCATTATACTTTGCAAGCATTTCTTCTTCTGTCTTTCCTAACTTAACGGCCAATCCGTTCAATTCTTTTTCAATTCTTTCATTCATTTTTTTCACTTTCCTTTTTTGTTTTTTGTAAGTCAATAAATTGTGCCACAAACCATGATACAATTATTTTTGGAGTCATTGACTTAGACCTCCATTCCATTTCTCCAATATGACTTAGGCACTTAAACTTAGTGCTTCTATTCATATTTGTTTCTAATACACATTGATGTAGATTATTACATATTTCTATAACAGTACGACCTTTTAAAATTTCATCCATTAGAAGTTCGTTTGCCTTTGATAATTCCTGTTCGTTTAGTAAATCCAGAAGCCTTGAGTAAATTATCATAAAATCCTTTGTCTTTTCTTCAAGACTAACACCACTATAAGCACTTGCTTGTAGTTCATTAATTGCCCTTCGCATATCACCATTAACTGATACACATAGATTTAGTATATCTTCAAGCATAGCATCGGGATTTATACCTTCTTGCTCACAAATAAATAATAACATTTTATTCATGGTAAGAATATCCAATGGTTCAAACCAATAATTAGCACAACGACTTCTAATAGGATGCTCTATACTATGAACATCATTACAAGTAATTATGAATCTAACATTAGTTGCCCTTTCCATTGTTCTTTTTAATGCTCTTTGAGAATCTTTAGTCATCCCATCAAACTCATCTAAAAAGCAAATCTTGAAAGGCACATCATCAGTTCCTTTTGTATTAGCAAAATTAGCAATAGTAGTTCTAATAGTATCTAACCTTCTGTCTTGACTCGCATTTATTTCAATGAAGTTAAGGGGCTTACTTTCCCCTAAAATTTCATTAGCCAAACAATGTGCGGCTGTTGTTTTACCATTACCTTGTTGTCCGTAAATTAAAACATTAGGCATCTCTTTACGATTTACCCATTCAGTAGCATCTGCTACAAACTTATTCTGTCCTATTACATCTGCTATTCTTGTTGGTCTGTATTTTTCTGTCCAATTCATTCTTTCCCAAATCATTTTCAATCTCTCCATTCATTATTTTATTTATGGCATCTGATGGCTCTTTAGCCATAACTTCAACCGTTTGTTTTACACCATCTTTCATATAATTCACTATATGCATTACTTCTTCAAGTAAATCAGATTCTGGTGTGTTTGTATATTTAGTACGAGCAGTATAATTAGTTCTCACTTTAATCCCACCCATACTAATACCATTAGTGTTATAACATTTACAATGCTAACACTAATTATAATTTTATTTGTTCTGTCTATTAGTTCATTTAATCTAACTAATAGTTCATTTGTTTTTTCCATCATTTAAATTAACCCCTTTTCTTTTTAATTCCCATCTGACTAATCTTTCAATCAGGTTTAGATAAATTTTCTTTATCATCTTTCCCTCTTCCTAATAACCACATTCTCGCATGAATAGATTCCTCAACACAAGGGTTGCATACTTTATACTTCCCACATTTAATTCCTCTACTCTCAGCATTATCTTTTAAACACATTTCACATTTCATATTTCTTCCTCCTTATTACATTCTTTACAATTATCATGGTTTTTGAAACCTGAACCATCACAAGAGGTGCATAAATTATCTTTGACATAAACTCCGCTATGTTTATTATTAGCACCTAATACTTTACTATATTGTTTATTACTACTAATATAGGATGATACTTTCCCTTTAGTTGGAACAAAGGTGTAAGTTATTTTTCTTTCTGAATTATCTATGTATTCAAGAATCCTATCTATAATTTGTGAAGATGTTCTTTCTTCACCATCATTCATGGCTCTATCAATAAATCTTTCAGCATAGGTTTTATTCCTTTTTCTTTTCTTACCCTTTATCCAATTCCTTCTTACCATTCAATAACCTACCTTTATTACTACCTCTTCTGGTGTTAGACCTGATTCATAAAACTCTCTTAAAATTAAGAATCTTTCTTTCTTTCTAATTTCATCGGGGATATAACCTAACCACTTATTGAAAGGACAACCTGTTCCCTTTGATACTCTTCCCATTACCAATCACCTAACTTTGTATTTACTAATCTAATAGATTTCTTTCTTGGTTTCTTTAACCCTAATATTTTACACTCATCTTTATCTAATTTAGATATAGCCCAATTCTTATAGTCTTCATTCTGTAATAATGATTTAACTAAATAAGAATCTTTGGCTCTCAAACCTAACTTATTACAAATCTTAGGAACAGGAGAATAACTATTTCTCTTTGGAAATGCTAATCTACCCACATGATTACCATGATAAGAATAAACAAGGACTTCATAAAAATAATCCATACTCCACTTTCTCATAATGTTATCTGCAAAAGATATACACCTTACATCTACATTAGGTTGAATCCAACTTAAAAATTGTAAATCTGCAGGTTTATTATACTTAACTAACTCTAATACCTTTTCCCTATTACTATTATTCAAGAACTCTTCAGTCAATTCATAAATTGATTTCTCATACTTTACAACTTCAACACTATTAGGTGCTACATTTTTAATTACTCTTTGCCTGTAATCAACCTGACCCTTTCTTTTTCTTTGACAAAGATTCATAATTGCTTTAGGAACATCCTTTTCATTTAAAGAAGTTAAAACTACATTCTCTAATACATACAAGATTTTTAGAATCTTATCTTTATCTGGTTTATAATTAACTTCTTCAATAAGTATACCATGATTTTTAGGATAGGAATAAATATCTTCTATCCATATATTATTTGCTTGTAAAGTAATAAACGGCCTTCCGTTAAACTCTTTGATAGCAGAAGTTGTTTTACCACTTCCTACCCCACCACAAAATATCTTAAACTTTTTATTCATTGTTTTCATTTTCAATCATCTCTAATAACAAAGACATACCTTCTTTTTCTAAATGTGTTTTATCATTTAGTGCCTGTAAAACCGCATCAAATTTTTCCCACTTAGCATGAGAACAAGGAATACTCTTAGGCATTAAACCTCTTAGTATAGTTAATGAATCCTTTTTACCTACAATAAGAACAGGGGCATCCCTATTGATACCTTCTTTCTTTCTGTAAATAGAATTGATTTCCACTTGTTCAAACTTTCTTTGTAGGGCAATTAAGAATTTATCATTGGCTCTAAACATAACTCTTGCTCTTATTGTCCAACCTGTTTTAGATTTGGATGAACGATAAATTGTAACTTCTGGTCTTGCTATCGTTAATAGCACACCTTCTAATTGTTCATTACTAAACATTATTTTTCACATCCTTAAGGTGAATCTTTAAGGCCGTAGTTAATGCTTCAAGATAACTATTATTGCTATACTTTATTATAATATCTATAATCTGCGATTTTTCTAAATTATTTAGTTCTTCAGTTATAAACAAATTACGGGCTTCAAGATATTCACTTTCATACATTATTGTTCCTCACCAAAATCATCCAATGTCATTTGTTGTTTATCTATTAGTGATTGGGGTAAAGGTTTTTTAAGTTCTTCAACACACGACATAAACAAATGTTGTGGTAATACTCCTTCAATTCTATAAACCATCAATTTACCAACACATCTAAGGTGATAATAAGAATTATCTCCGTTAGGTAGTTCCTGTACTAATGCTTCTTCTGCGCCATTAAATTCTTGATGACAGTAATGACAATGCGTTCCTGCTTCTGCTTTTATTATATTCATTTTATTCACTCTCTAATATATCTTTTAGTTGTGTAGGTTCTTCTTTATCATCTCGGTATTTAACATATCTTGGGAATCTTAATCCATATTCCCCTGCTTCATTTTTAGTAAGCATGTCGCCTTTTACTTCAATAATAATATTCCCCGCACCTAATCGGTTATACTCTTGGGTTAAGAAGGTTAGGTCTTCATCTGTAAATCCACTACCAACTTTACCACAAGAAATTAATTCATCTCCATCTTTAAATGCAATTTCATATGCACCATAAACTCCTGTTCTTTTTCCACTTCCTGCATGAGCATCAGTAATAATTACATCAATATCTACCATAGGCGGTTTATACTTTAACCATGACTTACTTCTTGAACCAAAGTCATAAGAAGCATTTGGGTCTTTTACAATAACACCTTCAAATCCTTCAGCAATAGCATTAGTATATACTTCCATCATTTCTTCTTGAGTATGTATTTCTATGGTATTAGCCAATAGTGAATCACCAAAGTGCATTTGTAGTGTTGATAACCTTGTATCAAAATCATCTTCAAATACAGGTTGACCACCATACATTAAACAGTCAAATAAACGAATAGTTACATCATTACGATAAATAACTTCATCTGTCTTTCCATGAATACGGCTCATCATATTTTTAAATTCAGCAGGGTTTCCATCTGTATCAATAGGATAAATTTCTCCATCTACAATCCAATCCACAGGGTCTGCATTTTCAGCAATAATAGGAACTAAATCATTAGCAAACTTATTAGTAATATCATCACCTTTACGGTTAAAGATTTTAATACCATCTTCTGAATTATGAACTTGTGCTCTAATACCATCGTATTTATAATCACAATACCTTTTATTTCTAACAGTAAAAGTTCCACCTTTAGCCAACATTGGCTTCATGTAATTTCCAGCAATAGGAACATACACTAAAGCACCATTATTAACTGCTTGATTGATAACATCTTCAATAGGTAAAAATGATGTAGCCTTTTTCATATCACTTGCAGGAATACCGTAAGTCTTAATCATCATTTTCTTAACACAAGTTTCACCACATCGGTTTCTTGTTTCTTTCAATAGGAAAGCGGCCAACCACTTTTTACCCATAGAATCTACATTATCAAAACAGGTCATAATCATTTCAAAGACTGAATCCATATCTTCACCGTTAAGTGCCGTATAAACATCAGCCACAGTAATGTTTCTATCCCCTTGATTAATTCCATCACCTAATGAAAGGATGGCTTCACCAACGCCTCCATGCACTTCTACAAGTGCAAAAATAGTATCACTATCAACATTATATTTTTCTGCAACTCTTGAAACCAAACCACTTTCACCTGCACCCATATTTGGATAATTTCTTGCCCATAGATTCAAAATTTCTTCTGTTTGTTCCATAGGGTTATCATCAAAATACTTCACCATTTGAGTAGGTGTTTTATCTATAAACTCTTCATTAATTCTCGCAAATTCATTCCACATCATTCTTCATCACCATTCCAATTTCCAAATTCTTCTTCTTCTTCTTGTTCTTTGACTCCAACTCCATCGTTAAAATTAACAAATGCTATCTTAACATGGTTTGTTGTCAGTCGTGTTTTTGTTTTATCTCCACCCGCTTCTTCATTACAGAACTTTGCAAAGTCTTCTAAAATCTTTTCTGCTCTTGTCTGAAATTCTATAATTGCTGGTAAAGGCAATTGTCTATCGGGTGCTATCTCTTCAAATATTCTTTTTATTTCTCTTATACTAACCATTTATCTACACTCTCCTTTTTGTAAAAGTATTTTGGATTTTCAACTTCTTTAAGGTTCAAGGCAATCCAAACCGAACCACTTAGAGAATCAACTCTAATTACTTCATAATTTTCTGTAACGATATATGTTTCAACTTTAGGGGTTTTACCATACAACCTTTGTATTTCACTTGCTACCGTAGTTATATTATCTACGATATATTTTATGATTAAAGGCTGTTGAATTTCCACATAAGGTTCAGATTCTATTTCATATTCTCCTGTCCAATTACATACATTACACCCTTTCTTATTACAGATAGGGCAATCAATAATTAAATTGGTTAAAACAGGAAATCTTATTCTTCTGAGTCGTCTAATGCTATTAGATTCGTCTTGCTTAATAGGAATTTTTCTCCCTTCTTCCACCATTTCATTCTCTCCATATTACCAAGCACAATTGCTGAATCAAGAATCGGCATTTGTGCATTAATAGTTCCCCAATCAGTTCCACTAAAATATGCTACACCAAAAGGATGAGTATGAATCCAACACTTAAACGGAATAGCCATACCTGATACATCTTCATTCTTGTAATCAACAAAACTTGAAGTTCCTTTACTGATAAATAACTTATCATTCCTATCTACAATTACTGAAACTTCTTTTGCATCAAGATGACCTGTTGAAATTTCCCAAATGGTATTTAGAAAATCTTCATCTTCATAATTACCTTCATAAGAATCTTTAATCATAGTTTTACAATCTTGCCAATAAGCATCTAATACGACTTCACCATATTCTAATGCTTCTTTTCCTCTTGATTCTGCCATTTCTGCTTGCCTCATTACTGAAACATATTCTTCATATTCTTCTTCATTCATTCTTTCACTTCCTTTTCTTTTGTTTCTTCTTTTTCTTCTTCAACGGGTGGCAAATCAAACATCGCTATTCGTTCTTCACTACAATCAAAAGGGTTTGAATGTATTTGTCCACTCACTCTTGAATTAACTAATTTTATATTCGTTTGTTCTTCCGTGATAGGTTTTCCACAAACTCTACAATTTGCGTGTCCACTACCAAATCCTAATTTCCATTCACTCATTTTTTCACTTCCATTCTTTTACCCATTTAGGGATTTCTCTTTTTGTATAATTCATGAAGTTTCTTTTAGCCTTCATGTAGTATGTTCTGTATGCTGTTATTGTATCTTCATGTTTGTATACCATTGGCATACATTGTGGAGGTTCTCTAAATCCTGCATCGGGAATATTTACGGGTGCATTAGCCAACAATTTTCTAAGTTTAGTATCTGTTAAATGTGTTTTTCCATAACGATGAGTATACTCATCACACAAAGCAACAAATAAATTATACAAATATCGGTAGTGATGGGTAGATTTTCTTACCCAAATAGTAGAAGGGTGATTTAAATGTGCAGTTTTATAAACTACACTTTCATTGTCCTTCATAATACCAATTCTTGTAAATACATAATCACCTTTATCATTAGGTAAGTATTTTTGGTCTAAATGTCTATGTGTAGTGCATAACATTTGTGCACTTTCTAATATCATTTTTACACAATGCTTATCATTGTGCATTAAGGCTGCTTTAACAGGGTCTTTATGTAAGTAAAATATATTCATATAATCACCCGTTTATCTTAAAATGCTTTTCAACATAATCGCCATTAAACCATCGTTGCATCCATTGGACACCATAACCTGCAATTACAACTTGCATAAAATTAACACCTTCAGGTTTTCCTTCCCAATCATTTCCTTGACAAGAAAAAGAACCATCTGGGCCACTTGTAAATACATTATATAATTTAGGGTCTTCTAAATGTGAAATCATAGCAGCGTTTCTTGCTTGTGCTCTCAAATCTAACCATTTAACATCTGAATTATACATTGTTCTACGAATATCTAAGTTATCTGCACAACAAACAACTAAATCAAACCCTTTTAATTGACCTGCCGTTAAAACAGGGTATGGGTTAGCATCAATATTATACCTTTCTGCCATAGCATCAACTTTTTTCTTTTCTAAATCAATCCTGGTAAAATTTTGATAAGTTAAATTCTTTTCCTCTACAATGTCTGGGTCATATACGGTAATATCGTAAATACCTACTTTATCTAATAGAGGAATAAGAAAACTACCTATTCCACCTGCACCAATTATCATCACTTTTCTATTTTTCATTTTCTCACTTTCCTTAAGTTCCTTTTTAATCTCGGCAAACTAACTCCGAATTTTTCACACACTTCTTTTTGAGTATATGGTGTGTGTTCATATACATATGCGGAAATAATGCCTCTCGTTAGAGTTTGCACTTCATTCCATTCTTTACACGCTTCAAAAACATCTTGATTTTCAATACCATTATTATTAAGAAACTCATTAATATCATTTATACCAAATACTCCACTATTAGAATAATGCCTTGCAATTCTTTTTGCTAATTTAGTTGCTCTTGAATTTTTACATCCTAAGAATCTACAATAGTTCCTAAGAACTGCTGGTTTATTCAAATCTCTCATAGTATAATAAAGAATAGCACAAGCCCTCTCCGCTAAATCATAAGTATAATACATTGTAGTATAGGAAATATATTTATCATTCTTGATAACTTCATCCTTATCTTCTATATCAAACTCGTTCAAGAGCATCATTAAGTCTGTGTTTTCTATTCTTTTAGAAGTTGTAATATCAGATACCTCATATATTCTATAAGCCTGAATACAACCACAATCTTGACAAACAGGAAGATTAATTCCTGTCTTTAATTTCAGGTGCTTGCTTTGACAATTCACACATGGCATCCCAATCTAACCTCAAATCTTCTTGTCCTGCTTCATGTCCATTAATATATCTCCTTACGGTAGAAACTAATTTAACAAGCATAGTATCATTCATACAAGCAAATGCTCTTGCTGCGAATTGGTCGCCAACACTTGCACCACTTGATAAGTTATCTATACAAATTGGACCAGCCCAATAAGGCTGTTTATTTGTTTCATTAACTACATTATCTAATTCAACCATTATATCATTTTCACCCAATACCTTAGAAGTTAATACATAAGTGCTTACATCTTGAATACCTCTCTTAGATTGATTATCAGTAATCATCCAATCAGCATATTTACCTCTAACATACATAGCCAAAACTTCTTCACCTGCTCGGTTAGTAAAAACACCTTTAGTAATAGTATCATATTTATTGACCATATCATTAAACAATTGCATAGCCCTTTGTTCAGCCAAATCGCTTCGTCTATTCTGCTTCAAAAATTCTTTCATAATTTTAGTCTGTGCAGGAGTAGGTTTATTACCAACAGTTCTTGTCCATAATTCAGCAGGTGAAACCATATACCATTTTCCTGTTCTTTTATTATACAAATATGAATTAACAAATGTATTAAGGTTCTTAACATTGATTTCTCCCCAAACACCACTACTAATTTCAAGTGCATAGTTATCTGGTGCAATTCTCATTAAAGACAAACGGGTATTTCTTTCTTCAACACCTGTTTCTGTTCTTTCATAGAACTTATATGGCACACGATTTTCCATAGCGTATGAAACATTCTCAGGAACTTCAATACAACGCAATAGATAATCATCCAATGCTTCTTGTGCTTCTTCTCCTTCTCCATTTATGAATGCTGAACGCATAATAGTTCTTGAAATACCTTTCATAATAGTATCTAAGTTAGCAAAATCACCATTGACATTATAACGATTACCAATTTTCCTTATACAGATAAGATACCTACACTTTCCTACCCTCATAAATAGAGTCTGTTTAGGGTCTGCTCTTACTAACTTAATAACCTGTAAAGTATTCTTTAAATTATTATGTATACTTTCAATAGTTGGTTCTTTAGAAATATTATTTCTTTGCCTTTGAGCATAAATATCAATATTTCTATCACGGTTGAATGCTTTACTAACAACAGGAGTTTCTAATACTGAACTTCTGTCATCACTTGCGTGTCTTATTCTAAAATTTGCTGTTCCCATTTTTAATCCCTCAATAATTCTGTTATCATTTCACTTGCTCTTTGTTTAGTTAAATCGTTAGGTGGTTCTCCACCCAATCTTTCAATATATTTAATTTGTTTTGCAGTTGCTGGAACATCCCCTGTTGTTTCAGGAGATATAATCCTAAGTAATGCATTTAGTTGATTAACTGATAGAATCTTTCTTTGTATGATTCTATTAGACATATCGTTTAGGAACTTTATTTCCCAAGCATTACTACCTTCATTCGGATTAAACATAGGAATGTCATAATATTCACACGCTTCTTGTAAAACGGCATTATCATATTCATTCTTAGTTTCATTACGAATTCTTCCTGCTTCTATTTTCAAATTTTCTCTCCTCTCTTCCGCTAATTCTGCGGCTTTCTGGTTTTGTTCACGAACATAATCTTTTCTTTGTTCAATCTCTTCCATTTTTTCATCCAATTGCTTTTCAAATCTTTGTGATTTAGCAAACAACAATTGAACATCTCTCCAAAGTTGTTCATTAGGATAACCTCTTGTATCAATTTGTCGTCTTTTATTATCGGGATGATTCCATCGCCATACAACAGAAGCCATTTTACCTAATGAACCATTCTTAGTTTTAGCAATAGTCATATGAGGTTCATACCTTTTAGTAGAACTGTCATAATAGTTCCCTTTAGAACGAACATTGATTCTAACATCTAACTCTTTGATTTCATTAAACATTTCTTCCCAATCTTCTCCATTCTGTTTCCACCACCAATCATGTTTCATGGTTTTAACTGCTTCTTTCATCCATTCTTGAATCAATTCTTCAGTAATAGCATCTTCAGGAATACCTTTGTTTTCTTTAAGGTGTCTGATAATCATCCAATTGGTAATGTGTTCACTACCAAGAATTTCTTTAACATCATTTTCTGTATTTTCTACTTCAAAATGCCAAGCAATTTTATGTCCACAAACACATTCACTCGGATGGTCATGGTGATGAGCAGGTAAATAAGTTTCAGCCATGTTTGATAACCTTAAAGGAATATACCAAACTTCTCCTGTTGCTCTCCATTCATGTTTAGCAATATCCCAATCATCAGATACTGAAATAGCAGTAAGTCTACTAATCAATGCTTTATTTAAGGCACCCGATTGATTGATATTAATCTCGTTTCTTTCTTCACCTATTAAATGATGAGTTGTCATAAAGTCTTCCATATTTATTCCTCCATATCCATTTCTATATACATTAGTTGTTGTTCAAGGTAGCCATCACAAAGTTGATTTAACTTTCCTGCTAAACTTTGTGTAATTCCAGGAATTGCACTTCTTTGTAATGATAACCAAATTGTGTGTGCTTGGTTTAATACAATTACACACCCATTATCATTCTCATTCTTTTTAATTACCACAGGTGGCATATCTTCGCTATCTATCAATCTAAATTCTACTTGTTTCTTTTCTTTCATTTGCATTTCAATCACTCCATATTCATTAAGTGTGTCATTGGGTCTTGTTTTAATGTCTGCTTACTCAAAATAATATGAGGGAACTTAGAAAGCAACATAGGTATTACCTTGTTCCAATCCATTTCATTATCATATTGTTTTGTCCAAACGCTTCCATTTGATTTAAGTGAAGTTACTCTAATAACTTCATATTTTGCTTCGTTTTCATAATCCTTGCTTTCGCTCATTGTATCATATCCTTTTGTTTTTTTGTTTGCAGATTTCTATCTTTTCTAAATCTTGCTTCGTTTGTTAATTATATTTCACAAACTCCACCTGCACAAGCGATTTCTCCCTTGAGGTCGGTGTTATCTTCTGCTTCTTTGATTTTATTAATATTTATATCTCTTAGTCCTGCAATCATTTGTTCATATTGCGACCTTGTAATCGTCTCAAATGGTGCTTGTTTATATGTTCCACCATCATAAGGTAAAACAGACAGTCCATTGTAGAACTTTCTATTATTCCACATCCATTCTCCCACTTCATCCCATTCATATTTGCGAATAGAAATTGTAGCCGAAACATTATGTGTATTCATTCCAGCAGTATGTCCTGTATTTACCCATTTTTTTGCAATCCACTTAACTCTCTCAAGTAAATCCTTAGCACTTTCATCTCTTGTTGTAGAACCTTCTGGTGCTTTTTGAGGTAATGAAATTACTGCTGTATCGTGTGGTCTAAAATAATCATCTTCAATTAGTTCAGGGTAATTTTCTAAAAGGAAATCGTAAATTGCTTCATTCTTTCCTACTCTAAGTCTTCTAATGTAGTAATTATCATGCCAAGCATGAATACCACTTGAAGTTCCAAGAACACATGAAGTTGTTCCTGCTGGTTTTACACAAGTAATTCTTGCCGCAGGGTTTATTCCAATTGTTTCAGCAATTGTTTTATTAACACCTTTAGCAATTGATGTAGCCTCTTCTAAGTCTAATCCTTTGAGTTTATTAGAAGCAATACCTGTCATACTAACTCCAAGTAAAGCATCCTTTTCAGTAGTAGTTTTCCATACTTCTCTCAAATAGTGGAAGTTAGTATATCCTGCTTGAATAGTTCCTAATATAGTTGCAGCAGTTACTCGTGAGTTTAAATCTTCTTGTCCTTCTAAATCAGAAACATTAATTTCTGTTAGGTTACAAAATTGGTTTGGTCTTAATGCAATTTCACAACATGGATTAGTTCCCCAATCTTTATCGTGAGAAAAGTATATTCCTGGCTCTCCACTACCACTTGCTTCAATTCTTTTCCATAAATCCATAAAGTAATCCTTAGTAATTCTACTCCTTAGAAGAACTGCTGAATTGTTTGCTCTACCTCGCTGGGGATTATTTTCCCACCAATTACCTGATTTACTTGAAATCATTTCCATATCATCAGCACTAAATAAAGAAATCAAAGCGGCTCTTCTTATTCCACCTGCTAAAACAGCATCAGCAATATGACACATTATATCATGTGCTTGTAATGGTGAAATACCAAATCCATTAGGAATGTTTTTTAGTATTCCTTCAATCTTAACTAAACATTCTTTTAATGGTTGAGGTCCAGGTGCTTTTCCTCCAGAAGTAATTAGTCTTTCTCCTTTAGAACGAATATCAGAATAATCAAAAGTAGGAGTGCTTGATAGTCTACCAAAATAAGATTTAATTAAAACCTTAACTGCATCAGCCCAACCTTCAATTGAATCCCCAATTAAATATCGTCGTGTTCTTTTAGGGTTAGGATGTTGAACATCAGGAAGTTTATCTACATGATGAAATTGCACAGAATAACCTACACCTGTTCCACCAAGAAGTAAAAACATTGATTCACTAAATGCTGCAATATTATCTATTGGCATAAAAGCACAATTATAGATTCTATTAGGTGCTACTTCAATCGGCTTACCACCAAATTGTAAAGAGCGCATAGATGGTAGAACCTTTTTAGTAAAAACAAAGTCTGAATAAACTTGTTCAATTTGTTCTGATAATTCTGGGTAATGCTTTTGATGCATTCGCATATTTCTAATACAAATTTC
>TARA_R110002020_G_scaffold17871_3_pt1 | contig 20649 bp, 13 predicted proteins | sample TARA_R110002020 | Tara Oceans TARA_R110002020 (sample SAMEA4396489) | marine metagenome | biome: Westerlies Biome; feature: [MES] marine water layer (ENVO:01000295) within the mesopelagic zone...; material: water (ENVO:00002006), including particulate matter (ENVO:01000060) such...
ACAATTATTCCAACAGATAAAGCCAGGACAACTAACTCGTTGACCGGTGTTAATCTTAACGCTACTATCGGTAACTATATTGTTGCAGAAACCCCTCAGTTACCAACAACTGATTCAGCGATTAGATATTCCAATAATAGATTTTTATCGTATCCATTCTCGTCTACCGTTTTACCGTTGGGTGTTGATGAACCTTTTGAGTTGAATAAACTACCAAAGGTAGACATCAAGGGTAATTTTGTTCAGATTAATATCCCATTTCAAGCTGATGCTAAAGGGTTAGCTAACATACCAATTTTCGCACCACTCTTTGCATCTGAACATGAAAGTTCTTTCGATAGTTCGGGTGTCATTACCAATTATTCAGGTGCGACTCTAGAATCATCAACAACTTCTCTTTTAGTAGGTAAAGATTCTTCTGCATATTACCTACCAACCTTCAACAATGACGGGGGTTATACTGCTTCCGTAGATTTTGCCCCCACCGACAGAGTTGATAAAAACTTACAGAAGGTAGTCTTTAGTGATAATTATAGATCTGGCTCTAATTACGCAACTGGTGTTGGTGTTGATGCTGTATCTGACAACTATACCAACATGAGAGGTAAAGTTGTTGACTCCACTGCTGGTAGTACATGTTCCTTTGTTAGACAAGTTTTTCTTGGTAACATTGGTGAAAACGGAAGTGAAAAACTTTATGTTAGAAACTTAGGTGTTTCTAGATCATGGGTTCCGGCCGGATCGATTAACTTTAGAGAGAATAGTGCCCTAATACTACAAAGTGGTGGTAGTGCGGGTGTACACGAAGATTGTGGTGTAATTCAACAAGGTTTTGCTGGTATTTCAGGAGCTACCCAAAACTGTTCCCCATTAGCTTATGGATCCAGTGTTCAATCTGTGATCAACAAACAAGTTCTTGAGGTTTTTGTTAAAGGTGCAAATGAACAGGGTGTAAACGGATACGTCGCCAATCAAAACTATGCGATCGGTGATATTGTAAGACAAGAACAATACACCGGATCAACAACAGATATTGGAGGGGAAGGTAATTACCTCATACACAACGGTCAGTATACTTTACCCAATACCAAACAATATGCTTATGGTGAAGTTATTGCTTGGGTAAACACCACAAACGGACCAGTTCTTTATATTGAAGCCTTAGCTGGAAATAATTTTGCTAGGACATGCGGTTACACTACGGGTGCTTCCGCATCGTTTCCGAATGTTACAGTAACAGACTTCCTTGGAGGGTGTACTACAAGTGATTCTCCCGGAGTAGTTTTCGCTAGTGTGTTAGATACGGTAGCAGATCCCGGTGGATTTAGTTATGGAATCGTTAGCGGTCAGACATCCTCAATCGATGTTCAAGAAGTTAGATTTAAGGGTGACGATACAGGTATACTTGATACGAACTATCTTCAAGTCGCAACAAACGCTGGTGGATTTAAAGCAACAAACTGGAGTAATGCTGAAGATTCCTTCAACACAGCTGCGGATGTTCTTATTCAGAACGATATTGTCGGCCGAGATTATAAGCATGGTCAAGAAGTATATCAGATCACGTACAATGATGTAAATGCTGAAAGTTTACTATACAACGAATGGACTGATAACCCCAGTTTAGTAAACAAGGGTATCTGTATTAGTTGGGATAGAAATCAAAAGAGACTGATTCATAAGATTTGTAATGGGTTCCAAGGTTTCCAGAGAGACTTGGGTTACATATACGGTTTATATGATTCTACATGTACTCACAGTTTTGTTGCTTATGGTGGAAATGGGATTGCCTCTACGTCACCAGTTGTAACCACAGAATCTAACATAGTAAACTTTAGCGATTCATATAATGTTAGTACTTCTAACTTCAGTGGATTTGGAACTTTCACAGAAAGTGAAGAGGTTGAACAACTTCTAGAAAGTAAGAGTAACTTCATTCCCGGTAAATTCTACTCAGTAGGAGAGAGGGTCGCTCAGAAAGTTCCCGGAATAAACCCAATAACACACGCTACCGGAACCGTAGTTGAGTTTACGTCCAGAAATCCAGGCAATTCAGAAGATCTTTCAGACACCACACTCTTAATTGAATTTGACAGTGGGTCTACCTTTGAAGTTGGTGCATTTGCCAGGGAAATTGCAGAAGGTACAGTCAATTCATCGGGTACATTTATACAAAGTACTACCGGAAAAATTAGTAGTACCAATAATTATGGTTTAAATGGAGCATTCTTCAGTGGGTCTCTGGGAACCGCAGGGTTTACTACAGGAAATCAGTATGTAGCTCAGGTTCCTGTTACGATAGGCACAGCTAGAATCAAACAAATTAGAGAACAGTCAGACGATGCACATCAGGTTTCGTTGTTTGATATTGAAATGTTCAACAAGAGATCTTCTGTTAAGTTCTTCTTATCAGAAGCTAGATCAGTATTTTATGGATTTAATAAATCGACAAATAGAGCAGGTAGTATTCCATCAGCTGGTGGTAAATTGTTTAATGTTCATCCAACATATATTGGTAAAGTTTTCAGTATTCAGAATAGTAAACTATTCTTTAATGTCCCTCAAGGTGATGTTGTAGAGACAATCAACTCTTTGGATTATAGAATCCAAAAGGAGTTTGATATCGAATTGGCCAGTGGAACCAATTCAGCCACAATCAGTACCAGTTCAACATTAATTAGATTTGTCGGTGGTGGTTCGAGTGGTGGACTGGTCGAAGGTGCAGACATCAATAACTATATCTTACTCGACAATGATGGTAAGATCATGGACATATATTCAGGCGCTTTCCAGTTGTTCACGAACAATACGGACTTTGGTGGTAATGGATCATTGACCATCACTAAGAACACTGGTGGTGGTGCTGGATCATTCCCGGAAACCAGCACGTATAAACTTATAGCTATGTTGGATGTCAACCCCGGATCTGATATACTAAACAGTCCAATCAGAAAGAAAATTCTTAAAGAGGTTACTGATACACTTGGAACCGATGATATCCTAGTAGATTCTTCTGGAAATAGTTTCTTCAATCTAACTAAGAACGACATCTACGAGATTAAGAGTATAATAGATACTGGTATTTCCGCAACTGCTGATGTTTCTTCTACGTTTACAACTGATGATGGTCAAAGAGATAACTACTACGACGTTGGTAAATTGTTCGTCGTGAGAAATGGACTACTTTCGTTTGGATCAACATTAGATGTTCAGTCAACGGTAAATAAAAAGGCTAATTTAGTTGGTCCAATCACCGTTACATACAGGTACTTTGAACATTCTGGAGATGGACCTTTTGTTGTTTCTTCGTATATCAATGAAACACCAGCCGATGGTGAATTGAAAGTAACGTATGATGATATACCACAGTATGTTTCTACTGACACAGGCGAAAGTACTAGGTTGCAGTCAGTTATCGACTTTAGACCAACAAAATCTGCTGATGGAATCTTTGGTGGGGTTTTCATTCCACATTCAGGACAATCTTTCAATGTGTCATATTCATACTTTCTCCCAAGAATAGATAAACTTGCGATTACAAGAGACAAAGAATTCACAATTGTTCAGGGTGTACCATCCCTGAAACCAGTCTCTCCTGACGAAATTGCAGACGCGATGGAAATATACAGATTTGATATTCCAGCTTATACGTTTTCACCTTCAGATATAACTTCTAAGATTATTAGAAATCAAAGATTTACGATGAATGATATTGGTAAAATCAAGAGAAGGGTAGAACAACTAGAGTATTATGCTACGTTGTCTCTACTAGAAAGAGAAACAGAATCACTGTTCATTAAAGATGCTAATGGTAATAACAGATTCAAGAATGGTATTATTGTTGACCAGTTCTCAGGTCATAACGTAGGTAACGTAAAAAATGCAGATTATAACGTTTCTATAGACTTCCAGAACCAAGAACTGAGACCACCATTTGTTTCTAAGAATGTCAACTTTGATGTGGAGTCTACAGGAAGTCTTCTTCAGACCACCGATGGTTTCATAATTCTACCATACGATGAAGATGTTTTCATCAGACAACCTTTAGCCACAAGAAGTATTAATGTCAACCCATTCAGTGTTACCAACTGGTTGGGTGAGGTTAAGATGGATCCACCATCAGATAACTGGGTAGATACCGAACAAAGACCAGACGTTCTAGTAAACCTAGAAGGTGAAAATGATAACTGGGCAGAACTCGGAAGTGTTGCATTCGGTACACAGTGGAACGATTGGGAAACTAACTGGACTGGATCTTGGACTGAAGCACAATTCAGACAAGGTAATCAGATCGGAACAGTAACCTCTAGAGTTGGTACGGGAACTCGAACTGGTATCGAAAACAGAATTGTCCCGGAGAGAATTGAAAGAAATATAGGCAATAGAGTTGTTGATGTTAGTGTCATTCCTTTCATACGAACAAGAAAAGTTAGTGTCACATCTACGAACATGAGACCTAACACGCCAGTTCACGCTTTCTTCGATAACATCAATGTAAATGAACATTGCACTTTCACAGACGCCGATGGAACAATCAAAAGATTGTCAGATTCGGAACTTCTTACGGATGTCAACGGAGCAGTAACGTCTGAAGTTCAATTGGTATTCGTCATTCCTGCTGGTCAATTCAGAACTGGTGAAAGGTTATTCAGATTAACTGACGAACCATCGAATGATGTTAAAAATGCTAAGACTTCTGCGGAAACGACATACGCAGCTCAGGGTATTTTACAGACTCAAGAGGACGTAAGTGTTTCTACAAGACTCCCTAGACTCCAGAGAAATAGTGTCACTGAAGAAAGAATCATAACTGACACAAACATTTCATGGCAAACTATTCCCCAGAACCGTGATCCGGTTGCACAAACTTTCTTAGTTAGTCCGTCCGAACATTCGCAGGGAGTTTTTGTAGACAGTATCGATGTCTTCTTCAAGAAGAAATCAGACACGTTACCTGTAACCATGCAAATTCGACCAACTCGAAACGGTTTCCCACACTCTGCTGCTGTTCTACCTCTCGCAGAAGTTGTTCTAACACCAGAAGATGTTAACATTAGTGAGTCACCGGATGCAGAGTCAGCAGGCACTAGAACTAGATTTAAGTTTAGTTCCCCAATCTATCTGTTACCACAAGAGTACTCAATGGTCATTCTATCCAACAGTGATGATTATGAAGTTTTCATCGCTACAATGGGTGAAAATCAAATTGGAACGGAAACCCCAGTGGTAGAACAACCACACTTAGGTTCACTGTTTAAATCTCAGAACGCCAGTACATGGACGCCTGATCAGAACTCAGACTTGATGTTTGTGATTAACAAATGTAAGTTCAAGGATGTTGGTAACAATACCGTAACATTCAAGGAGAGAAAGACTGGTGACTTGGAAAATGTTAAGATTGATCTTTTCCAACTCAACGCTTCAAATATTAACTGGCCTACAAGTAAGTATAACCTAGCGGTTAGACTAACCCCAAATGACGCTTCGATTGTTAAGGCTACAGACGAACAGTTTGCTATAGTTGCTAACGAAAACTTTGAGTTAGATAGAAGTAGAAAGATAGACATGAGTGGTATAGAAAACACTTTCATTCTGAACGCAACTGTGGATGGATTAGATCCGGATGTTTCTCCTGTATTAGACATGACGAGACTAGCTTTGATTGCGGTTGAGAATAAGATCGAGGGTAATAAAAACTTAGATCCAACCGGTGAATCTTACAACGGAGAACTTGATCCTATCGCAAAACCCGTTCCAGCTGGTGAAACCAGAAGAGCAAGGTATATTACCAGACAGGTCAATCTAGCCACAGGATTTGAGTCTAGAAATATTAAGGTTCTTCTCACTCAACAGAAGCCTGATAACACTGAAATTCAAGTGTTCATCAAACAACAACCAGCTGGTGAAGATGCGCCATTCGAAAACCAACCATATGTTCAGTTAACACCAAACACAACTGATAATTCCGAACAATTCCAAGAAGTCGAATACACCCTCGACTCAGACCTAACGGAACCAATGGGTAAATTTTCTATTAAGATTTGTCTATACTCAGATCAGTCTCCCCTGAACACTACAGTCTACCCAGTTGTTAAAGATTTACGAGGTATAGCACTCGCATGAAAAATATGATAAATATAAAAGGTAGAAGAGATATAATTAAAGATTCTAGTTCTGGAGCTATACTTTCAACCGATAGAAGAGGTTTGTCTGAGTATAAACAAAAAGTTCAAGAACAAGATAAGATAGAAAAACTAGAAAAGAAAACCGACCAGATTCAAAATGAAATGGGCGAAATTAAGCAAATGCTTAAAGTTTTAATAAACAGAGGAAACTAATATGCCAGGTGTGACCCTAGAAAATTTAGCTATACAAGAAACATTTTATGGTTGGTTCACAAAAACCAACGAAATAATTAATAGTCTCAACGATACCGTAGGGAGTGGTGTTTCTGGTGCAGGTATATCTGGTGATAATCTAATATTCACTTTGGTTGACGGCACCACATTCGATGCTGGAACTGTTTTAGGGCCTCAGGGTGTGGGTGTTTCTTCTGGCGCTGTTATAGATAATAACCTATTCATTACACTCTCAAACGGAACATCCTTTAATGTTGGTAATGTAAGAGGACCACAAGGTTCAACAGGTAGTCAAGGCACAGATGGACCAAGTGGCGATAAAGGTACAACCGGTACGCAAGGACTCGGACTTCCTGCTGGTGGACTAGTTGGATTTTCTCTGGTAAAGAAAGACAATCAAGACTACAACACCGAATGGAAAGACACCACTCTACAGATCAAAGGTACTCCCGGAAATATAGGTGGTTGGGAAACTAAGAAGATAGAAAATATTATTGGTGAGGGACCACTAACCAGTAGTAGGAACCGATTCCCTCGATGGTCACCGAACATGTATATTGCTGAAGTACATAAGGGTGGTGGAATAAGTTTAGATGGATCCACTGGGTTTTATCGTTCCGCCGGTTATATGGGTGGACATTCAAGTGGATATGATGATGGTGTCAGTGCTGGATATAAGGTCTTAAACTTCTTTGAAAATACTGCTCGATTTGAGGGTAACACTTATTATTACGATAACACTGGCGATGCTGAACAATTCAGAGATTGTGCAGGGTCTTTATTAGACGGACCAGCTGGTTTCTACTGGAATCGAATGAAATACTTCCCCACTCTGAAATTGACACCAATATACATTTCAAACTATTCTATAGTAGACCAGTACGTTCTTTATGTGGCCGGATATAGAGATGGTGCAACCGGAAGTTCCGATGCTAATAAAAAGAAAAGAAGAGGAACATTTGGATTCTTTGGTATTCTTCCTGTAAATTCTTTCCCATCAGGAACACCATATTCCACACACAAATCGTATGATGGTTTTGTTGACGGATCTACATGTGCGTATTACTTCAGACCCACTTCAGCTGCTAATGCCGGCACAACCATGGCAATCGCCAGGACAAACGCCGATTTTGAAGTTACAGGAGTTATGGATGGAGCTTATACTGGTGATTATGTCAAAGAAGTAAAAGCAGGAAGAACAGGTCCGATTGGACTATATTCATCTATTGCGGGTTCAAGAGGCGTATCTGGTGGGTTCACTCTAGAACCAGGCTGGTACTTTATCGCTTCTGAATTTATACCATCAGCTTGGTTTAGTACAAACACATCAGTTGACTCTCAAGGAACATCTGCCGGATTTGATCCAATTGCAATGGCTCAACATTCGGATGATGTTATAATTACTCACACGGACGCTAGTACTCATAACGGTGATATTGGATTGTTCGGATTGAATGGTTTTGAACTTGCTCCTGAAGGTGAACTAGTAGATCCATCAGCACAAGGTATTATACCAAAACCGTTCACACCATCATGTTATACTGGTATTTCTGTAGTTCAAAGAAAACCAAATAACGTTAGATCGTTACAACATCCCACCGGACTACCTCCATACCTATGGTTTGATTATGGAAAATCAGGCGAAACCGGTTATGGTAGATTTGCAACTGGTGACTCAAATTCGGCAATATTGGGTCCACATCTTGGACTACACTCTTACGATGTTAGTAGTGTTGAATCGTCAATAACAGAAGAAGGTGGACTTTCAGTTAGAGCTCAAGATTTCCTCCAGGCAAGCGCGCCTAGAATTGCTCTCTCTATAACATCCACTTCGAACGCACTTCAAACACTTGAAACGTTTGAACCCGGAATTAGAGAAGTTGCACCACCCGGTTGTAATTACAATTGTCACGTTTTCAATCCGGGTGTGTGGACCAGTGAAGATGGCGGAACCTTCGGTGATATTGGATATACTGGTGGTCTTACTGGACAACAATTTGCCGAAGGAACTCCATGTCCGGGATCTGCACAATGTCCAGTTTGGTGTTGTCCCGGAACAACTTATGCTAACTTCAGATTTGACGGAACCGAAACCGGTGCGGTAGGGAACGAAGCATTTAAAGCTTTCCGAAATTTAGGACGACCCGGATTCTTCATTGAATGTAAAGATACTCAGGACTGTGCAATTCCGTCATGTGGAAGTACAAGCGGGTATGTTTGTGGTAGTTGTGCAGACGGAGGCGCATTCCCTGGCGTAGGCGATACGGTTAGTGATTCAGATAATGATGGAATTCTAGATGCTTGTGAATCGGTCAGTCTTTCCGGCGCCGTTATTGAACCACCTGATAACAACAGTCAAGAAGGTGGTCTGAGTGCTGGAAATCCAACCTCTAGAACAATTTCTATCTTTGTCAACAGTGGTGAAGATCACCACGTCAAATGGTTTGGTGCTGGCGCTGGAGTCACAACATCTAATCACTTGATCTGGCACACCAGTACATATGGATGTACAACAGGTATAGATTACAATAGATATGAAGGACCATAATGGCAGGTAACGTAATGTTAGCAGGTAGAAGTTCCACGGGTCACTGTTTTACTCCCGTGATATCTACCTCAAGCGCCCAAGGTGTTTTTATAAACGGCATACCTCCGGTATTAGACGGAGATCCGTATGTCGGGGCACACAGCTGCGGAACTTCTTTTCACCCACCCGGAACAGCTGTAGCTACACAAAGAATGGTAATCATTAATGGTAAACCCGTTCATAGAATTAAAGATCCAATTTCTTGTGGGGATGTCGCAGCAGGTCCGCCGGGAGTTGGTGTAATTATTGGTGGGTAACACTTTCATACTATAAATACAGCATGGAGGTATTAACATGGCCATAGTTTCCTCAAGAGAAGATCTCAAACAATACTGTCTGAGACGATTGGGATATCCCGTAGTCGAGATAAACGTAGACGACGAACAACTAGAAGACAGGCTCGATGATGCAATTCAGTATCTAACCGAGTATCATTTTGATGGTGTCGAACCACAATATCTGAAACACCAAGTTACACAGACAGATATCGACAACGGATATCTTGACATGGATCAAGTTGACTCTAGAGTAGTCAGTGTGGTTCGTGCATTTCAGTTTGGTGCAGGACAAAATAATAGCGGAAATTTATTCAGCGTAAAGTATCAGATTGCACTTAATGACTTTTATGGATTGAGAAATCCTGTAAGTATTATGAATTATGACATCACCAAAAGGCATCTTGCCATGTTGGAAGACATTTTAACTCCAGAAAAACATGTAAGGTTCAACAGAGTTACTAATCGACTCTACCTCGACATGAATTGGGAGGAAGAAATTAATGTTGGTGAATATTTGATGTTTGAAACTTACGTTGCAGTAGACCCAGAAACATTCAAAGAGTTTTATAAAGATCATGTTCTAAAGAGATATGCCACTGCAAAAATTAAGTATCAATGGGGTACTAACCTTTCCAAGTTCGAGGGACTTCAATTGCCAGGTGGTGTACAGTTCAACGGAAGAGAAATCGCTTCAGAAGCACAACAAGAGATTGATAAGGTTGAAGAAGAAATTCAACTCAAATACGAACTACCACCGGACTTCTGTGTAGGATAAACAAATGACAAATCCATACTTCTCACAAAAACCAACTTCGAATAAACTGCTGGAAGATCTTACGGCAGAAGCTATCTCGATTTATGGAAAGAGTATGGTATACATTCCTCGAACTCTTGTTCGAGAGGATAAGTTGTTTGGTGAAGATCCATCATCAGCGTTCAATGATGGTTATCAAATTGATATGTATGTCGATTCGGTAGATGGATTCGGTGGTGGAGATCAGATAACAAACTTTGGATTTGAAATTCAAGATACGGCTGATCTAGTGGTGTCTAAGAAAAAATTCAATCAGTTAATCGCATCCGATACGATCAAACACCCAAAAGAAGGAGATCTAGTCTTCTTCCCAATGACGAACTATATTCTAGAAATTAAGTTTGTCGAACATGAAAATCCATTTTACCAGTTGGGTAAACTTTACACATACAGACTTTCATGTGAACTATTCCGTTACTCTCATGAAACTCTCGATACAGGTTTCTCAGATGTAGATGGTTTGCAGGATAAAATAGATGGAACGACCGGAGCAGATCAAGATGGAAACGTCAGTATTCTGCCCCAAGATGGTTATGGTACAAACACAGAAATTGGAACAGACGCAGAGTCTATTCTGGACTTCTCCGAGGTTGATCCGTTCTCAGAAGGCAATTACAAGAATTACTCTTCATGAAAAGGTAAACTATGTTTGAATCACATTTCTACAACGAAACCATAAGAAACGTAGTAACCGCATTCGGTACTCTGTTTAATAATATTAGTATACAGAAACTAGATGGTGATGGTGAAGAAACCTCTAAAATTAGAGTTCCTCTTGCTTACTCTACGCGAGAAAAATTCATCACAAGATTAAGAGAAGATAGTAGACTAGATGACGAAGAGTATCCAAACTCTCATGTACAAATGACTTTACCCAGAATGTCTTTCTCTATGGGTAGTATGTCATATGATCCATCCAGAAAAAGAAACACAACTCATAGAAGAAGAATTAAAGACACCCAAAACACACAGAACTTCTTGACGTATCAATATGCAGAAGTGCCTTATAATTTTGGGTTTGAACTTGGTGTTTATGCAGGAAGTTTTAATGATGGGTTGCAAATTGTAGAACAAATCCTACCATACTTCACACCAGAGTTTAATTTAACATTTCAACGGTCTGGTGGGACCAGTGATTTATATACCAAAATGGATGTTCCTATCGTATTGGATAGTGTAAATCTAGAGTACGATGCCTTAGGTGATATGGAAACAAGAAGACTATTAATTTGGAATATGAGTTTCACTGCAAAGTATTATTTACACGGTCCAACTAAGAGAGAGAAGACCATCACAAGTTCCGATGTAACTCTTTTCCAATTGGATGGTTTCACGTCGGGTCAGATATCGGGTTCAACAGGAACAGACGAACAACGGTCTGCCACGGGTCCGTCCGGGGATCTCACGGGACTCACCGGTGCTGTTTCCAGAATCATCGTCGGACCTTCTGGGCCAACTGCGGATATTTCCAATTACGATTTTGATGTAGATAAGTATGTTCTATGGACTGACACAAATAGTATTGATACGACTGGAGTTACATCATAATGCGTGATAAAGTTGAGAAGAATTTAGATGATATTTTTGACATAGAAGCAGAAGTAATCGAATCGGAAGTAATCCAACCAAAAAGAATAGAGAATCCGGTAAACGAAAAACGAGATCTAGATCAAGACTATAAAACAGTCCGTTCTAATCTTAAAAATATAATAAGTACCGGATCCGATGCTATCGAGAACATTCTTCAGGTCGCAACCGAAACTGAGTCTCCGAGAGCATACGAAGTTGCGGCACAAATGATCAAGACTGTGGCCGATGCAAATAAGGACTTGGTTGATTTACATAAGAAATTGAAAGATATTAACAAAGAAACAAACAATGTAAAGAACGTGACTAACAATGCTCTTTTCGTGGGTTCAACAAAAGAACTACAGATGATGATGAAAGAACAACATAAACTATTAGAACAGGATGATATGAAAGATGCCGAAGAGTGATTCGCCCGAACAATACTTAGGAAATCCAAACCTAAAGTCGGCCGGTGTTGAAGTAGAGTATACAAAAGAACAAATTGCAGAATACATTAAGTGTAGCAAAGACCCAATCTACTTCATTAAAAATTACATAAAAATTGTATCACTGGACGAGGGTTTGGTTCCATTTACTATGTGGGACTTCCAAGAGGAAACTGTAGAAGCGATTCATAATAATCGTTTTGTAATTTGTAAGTTTCCTCGACAGACTGGTAAGTCTACCATTATGATATCTTACATTCTACACTATGTGTTGTTTAACGATAGTATGAATGTTGCCATCCTTGCAAACAAACTGGCAACTGCTCGGGAACTACTCTCTCGACTTCAATTAGCATACGAACACCTACCCAAATGGTTACAACAAGGTGTGATTGCATGGAACAAAGGATCAATAGAACTAGAAAACGGTTCGAAGATTCTAGCTTCTGCAACTTCCTCATCTGCGGTTCGTGGTGGTTCGTTTAACCTTATTTTCTTAGACGAATTTGCATATGTTCCTCATGAGGTTGCAGATGAGTTTTTCAGTTCTGTATATCCTACAATATCATCCGGTAAGAGTACGAAAATTTTAATCGTATCAACCCCGCATGGTATGAACCTCTTTCACAAATTCTGGGTAGGTGCAAACAAGAAGACTGGAGAGTTGGGTAAAAATGATTATTGGCCTGTTGAGGTGCATTGGTCTCAAGTTCCGGGTAGAGATGAAGAGTGGAAAAAAACACAAATTGCCAACTCATCTCTCGAACAATTTCAAACAGAGTTTGAATGTGAGTTTCTTGGGTCAGTAAACACATTAGTAAATGCTTCTAAATTGAAGACTATGACTTTTCAGAATCCTATAGGTAAGCTACCTGAAGGTTTGAACATATACAAAAAACCCGAGAAAGATAAAGTCTATTTTATGACTGTAGATGTTGCTAGAGGCGTTGGTGAGGATTATCACGCATTCGTGGTGATAGATGCTACAGAGTCACCATATGATATTGTAGCTACATTCAGGAATAACGAAATGCCTCCGATGTTATACCCAGATATGATATACAAAGTTGCAAATGAATACAACGAAGCCTTTGTACTGATAGAGACGAATGACATTGGTGGGCAGGTTGCCGATATTATGAAGAACGATCTGGAGTATGAAAACCTACTTTCTACTTCCGTTAAAGGTAGAGCTGGTCAGGTTCTTGGTGAGGGGTTCGGTTCTAATGTTACACCGGGTATTAAAACTACACAACCGGTAAAGAAGATTGGGTGTGCAACATTAAAAAGTTTTATAGAGATGGACAAGTTAATCAATCCAGATTATGAAATTCTAAACGAACTGATTAACTTTGTATCCGTTCGAAATTCATTCGAAGCTGATGCGGGTCACCATGATGATTTGGTTATGTGTCTTGTCTTGTTTTCGTGGATGACCACTCAAAAATATTTCCAAGAAACTTTCGATCGAGATGTGAGAAAACAATTGTATGAACAAGAAATGAAAAACATCGAAGAGGATATTATACCTTTTGGCTTCGTGGATGATGGTTTACAGTCAGAAGATTATGAAATTGATCCAGAGGGAAATATTTGGCATTGAAATCGGGAAAACTATAAATAATCTGAGTTGCATAAAAGCAAAATGATGGTTTATTCCACTAAAGGAGAATAAAATGCCCTTTCAAGTTAGCCCAGGCGTTAGTGTCGTCGAAACAGATCTTACAACTATTGTTCCAACAATCTCAACAACCGCAGCTGGTTTTGTTGGATCCTTTGCATGGGGTCCAGCAAATGAAGTCCGGACTATTTCTTCGGAAAATGAATTAAGAGAAGTTTATGGTGATCCTGACGAAGATAACTTCACATACTGGTTTAGTGCTGCTAACTTCCTTCGATACGGAAGTAACCTTCAAGTAGTTAGAGCTGTTGGTGACAGTTCACGAAATGCCGCACAACCGGGTATCAACACCGGCGGTGTCGTAGGTTTCCCCTTTGCAGATAAATTAGAAGCTGTAGATGGACTTGCTGCAGTTACTAAAGGTACATTCGCTTCTAGGTTCCCCGGAGCCATCGGAAATAACCTTGGTATTGCAGTTCTCGATTCTGCTGGTGGTACAGGAACTACTCTTGGTAGTTGGGGTACTAACGGAGTATACGGATCATACTTCCGTGCAGAACCAGACACCAGTGCTCGTGCAGCAGAACGAACCGGAATCTCTACCGGATTTAAAGATGAAATCCACGTTATCGTCTATGACGCAACTGGATACTTCACCGGTACAAAGGATACTCCACTCGAAATCTACGAAGGTCTTTCGAAGGCAACCGATGCAAAGAAAGATGATGGTACTTCTAACTACTATAGAACCGCAATCAACAATGAATCTCGTTACGTTGCCGTCTTGAAAGGTTTCTCCGCCAACACAGGTGGAACGGGTGCAGCTGTAGAAAAGACCATTCAAGAAATGTACAACGGTAATGCAAATGCAGAATTTGTTGACTTCTTCGGCGGTCTAACACAAGGTTTCCAATTAGTTGGAGGATCATCTGATGTCGATACATCTGCAATTAGCACATATTACACTGATGTATTTTCAAACTCAGAAACTCAAGACGTTTCTCTTCTAGTTGCAGGTCCAGCTGATAACACTCTCAGAAACACTATCGTTGATATTGCAGAGACGAGAAAAGATTGCGTTGCATTCGTTTCTCCAGACCTTGATGATGTCACTGGTATTGCTGACAGTCTAAAGTCAGATGCAGTCATCGCTGCTCGCAACGATATCACAACCAAGAGTTCTTACGCAGTAATGGATAGTGGTTGGAAGTATCAGTACGATCCTTACAACGACAAGTTCCGTTATGTTCCTCTTAACGCTGATATCGCAGGTCTCTGTGCAAAGACTGACCAGATTGCAGAACCTTGGTTCTCACCTGCCGGTTTCAACAGAGGTGCAATCAGAAACGTACTTAAACTTGCATATAGTCCCGATAAGACTGATCGAGATAAACTATACGTCAAGGGTGTTAACCCAGTCGTAAGTTTCACAGGAGAAGGCATTGTACTCTTCGGAGACAAGACCATGCAGGCGAAACCAAGTGCATTCGATAGAATCAATGTTAGAAGACTCTTCAACATTCTAGAGAAGTCAATTGCTACCGCTGCGAAGTTTTCACTCTTCGAATTCAATGATGAGTTCACTAGAGCTGCATTCAGAAACTTGGTCGAACCATTCCTCCGAGATGTTCAGGCAAGAAGAGGTATCTTCGACTTCAAGGTCGTATGCGACGAATCAAATAACACTCCATTGGTAATCGATAAAAACGAGTTCCGTGCAGACATTTATGTCAAACCAGCTCGTTCCATCAACTTTATTACACTCAACTTCGTTGCTTCGCCAACTGGTGTTGATTTTGATGAAATTGGGGCGTAATTAAGTTAACCTCGTCTAAATAAAGAAGACATAGGAGAAAAAAACAAATGGCTACACCACTAAATGTCGATCAATTAAAAACCGTCCTACGCGGCGGTGTTAGAACCAATCTTTTCCGCGTTGATATTGCTATTCCCGGTGGAGTGGATACCTTTGGTCTCGACTCAAACGTAATTGGTGTTTTGACTAAGGCCGCACAGATTCCCCAGGCTACCCTTGGATCAATCGAAGTTCCATTCCGTGGAACCAGATACAAGATGCCCGGAGATAGAACCTTTGAACCTTGGACCATGACCGTTTTAAACGATCCAGATATGCGAATTAGAAGCATGTTTGAAAACTGGTCTAACGCATTCAAAGGCTTTGCATCAAACGTCGCCACTGAAGATCCAGCAGATCTATATGGGTCAGTAGAAATTTATCAACTCAACCAACAGGGTGAAATTATTCCATCACAGGGATCTAGTTCAACTTCATCTTGGAAATTAACCAACTGTTGGCCTAGTGATATTTCTGCAATTGATCTATCTTATGATGATGAAAACACCCTTTCGCAGTTTACCGTTACATGGCAGTACCAGTACTGGATTCACGAAATCGCAACTGATAGAGCCGGAACTAACGTAAACAACCAAGGCGAATAATTAATATTTTAAAATGAAGGAAGTGATATGCCGGAACTATTTGGATTCTCTTTCGGGAGAGCTAAGAAGAAATTAACAGACGAAGCCATCATTAAAGATGATGGAACACTAGTAAACCCATCATTCGTCGCACCCGAGTCGGATGATGGGTCTACTGTTCTTGGCGGAGGTGGTGGTCATTTTGGTCAATATCTAGATCAAGAAGGTCAGATTAAAACTGATAACGATTTAATCTCACGCTATCGCGGAATGAGTTTACACTCAGAAATCGAAATGGCTGTAGAAGATATTCTAAACGAAGCAATCGTTTATGAACATGACTATCCGGCCGTGAAAATTCTATTAGAAAATGTAGACCAATCTGAATCTATTAAAAAGAAAATAGAAGAAGAATTTGATAACGTTCTTCGACTATTAAATTTTACAAACAAGGGTTATGAAATCTTCAGACGTTGGTTTATCGATGGAAGAGTTTTCTTTCATATGATTACACCCAAAGATCAAGCCAAAAAAGGTATTGTAGAATTACGACCTATCGACTCACTTAAAATCAAAAAAGTCAAGAAGATTCATAGACAAAAAGATCCAAACACTCAGGTTGAGATTGTAACCAAAATAGAAGATTTCTTTATCTACACAGATAAGACTTATATTAACAAGTACGGTGGTGGAATGGAAATGCACCAGTCTGGTGGTCAAATTGGTATTAGGATTGCACCAGAATCTATCTGTTACGTTCCATCCGGTGTTTATGATTTTGAGAACAAACGAGTAGTCGGGTATTTACACAAAGCAATTAAACCACTCAACCAACTTCGAATGATTGAGGATGCAGTTGTAATTTATAGAATCTCTAGAGCTCCCGAAAGAAGAATCTTCTACATCGACGTTGGTTCTCTCCCTAAGACAAAGGCAGAACAATATCTTCGTGACATCATGAACAAGTATAAGAACAAATTAGTTTATGACGCATCTACTGGTGAGATGCGAGACGATAAGCGTCATATGTCTATGCTTGAAGACTTCTGGTTACCTCGTAGAGAAGGTGGTCGAGGAACCGAGATCAGCACTCTCGATGGTGGACAGAACCTCGGTGAAATGGAAGATGTAGAATACTTTAAGAAGAAACTATATCGTGCATTGAATGTCCCCGTCACTCGTCTCGAACCAGATTCTGGATTTAACTTGGGACGAGAATCTGAAATCACCAGAGACGAACTAAAGTTTTCGAAGTTTATCGATAAACTAAGATCAAAGTTCTCCGACATTTTCCTACAGATTCTTAAAACTCAATTGATTCTAAAAGGAATCATGAGAGAGGATGAGTGGAATAAGATCGTACAGGACATACGTTTCGATTATATTCGAGACTCATACTTTACGGAACTCAAGAACACTGAGATTATGAAATCTAGACTAGAACTACTCCGTGACATTGAAGATCATATTGGAACTTACTTTTCAAGAGATTTTGTGAGGAAGAACATCCTTCGACAGACTGATCCAGAAATTAAAGATATGGATAGTCAAATTGATAAAGAAAAGTCAGAAGGTGATATAGATATGGAAGACCACGACGGAGGAGACGAATCCAATGGCGAGCGCTAATTACGATATACCACATGAGCAAGGTACTAACTTTTTACTGAATGTCAATTATTATGACGATTCAGGTGTAGCTATCGATCTTTCAAACTATTGGGCTAGAATGGATATTAGGACAGCTAGGTTCGAAGACGATCTTCTCGACACCAGTGTTACCATGAGATTTAGTGATCTTAACCCACACGGATATACAGGACCATTAGGTGGCACCACTCTTTATGGACACTCTGGTGATGGATCTATTATCGCAGGTCACATATCTTTAAACGGTGAAATGCTTTACGGTACGACCGCCACTGCCGCAACCGCTAGTAATACAACAGGACAGTTATCTTTGTCCTTTACTAAAGAATCTTCTAGACAAATACCTTCAGGAACTTATCTTTATGACTTTTTACTTTTTTACGATCGAGGTTCTTCGGGAACTACTTCCGATGCGGTTGCTGAACGATTATTATCCGGTAAATTTATAATCAGTCCGTCTATCAGTAATCCAAATCCAGATGCGTAAAAATGCCTATACTAGAAATAGAAGTTAAGAGAAAGAATCGAGTTGGTAAGTTTGGATCATCTTATATTGATCTTTACGATATTAATGTGGATAAATTAAAAATTCCTTTTGCAAAAAAACCTGCCAGTCCTTTACTTCAAGATGAACCTCTAGTCTGTAGACCAAATTTAACAAAATCAGAAAATCGGCCTCACTTTGCTATCGAACGAGGTAATATTCCTCAATTCAATTGTGATGTTCCTTCAGCATTACAACAAGAGGTAGATTTTCTATTGGGTAATGGTAAAGAGAACCCAGATGTTGATCCGTTTATAACTGAATCAGAATCTCTATTCCAAGATATAACAAAATCATCATTCTTGGGTGAACAACAGGGTGTACCATCAGATAAAACAATTAATGGACTAGGTGCTGTTGCTGGTATGAGTTTTTCTTTATTCGAAAACAGTGAAGAGACTGGCAGGCCTTTAGATTTTAAACCACTAAGAAAACCAGAAATATATTGGGCGTTCGGTTTAACACAACAAAAAAGAGCAGAGCTCTGGGGTTGTGAACAGTCGGGGCCTGATATCACCCCTCCAAATTTAATAACCGACACAAGAAACCAACATGGTATAAATCTGGCAAACTTGAATCGAAATGGCGGCACCAATTTTCAATATCACTATTCATGGACACCTAATAGATTTTTCCTAGAGGTAAGACATGGATTGAATACATTGAAATATGCCACACAGGTTCAAATGACCTGTGCTAATGGTGGAGATGGTGGATTTCAACAAATACAACATAAAAATTCATTCATCTTAACAAAAAATAGTTCACGAAGAAGTGGTGGTGGTTTCTTTGGACACTTCAACAACCCATTCAGTACCGAATCTAGTATAATACCAAGAGGTAGAATCACAGTATTGTTTTTAGCTGACCCATGTGATGTTAGTGAATACTTGGGTCCAGATGGAGAGTTGTTCTGATGTTAACAAAAAATCAAGAAGTAAAGAATATAATAAAAATTTCTTCGCCGGGCGGTTTCGCAGTTAGAGAAGATAAAACTAATAACATTTCTATAACCAGAGTCAGAGATGAAATTGTTCTTGACATAGAAACAAAAGATATAAAACCTTTATACTTCGATCAAGTAAGTGCCAAATTTTTCATGACATCTCCAGAATTTCATGCAGGTATTTTTCCACTACCATGTAAGTTTGGTGATAGGAAAATTGATGTTTTGTGTGGTCAAGATGAGTGTGCTCTGTATGTGGTAGGTGAATCACAACCAATTTCAGTTCTACCTCCAACCATTTCAGATCCACCTCCAGAATGTCCATTCCCCCCATGTACACCATGTCCTCAACAATGTGAAGATGGATCATGTCCTCCATGTGATCCACCCCCACTACCATGTCCATGTGTTCCGGGATCATTTTTCCCAAACTGTCCTCCAAATCCATGTGGTGCAGCATGTCCATGTCCCGCTGGAGGATGTCCACCGTGTGATGTGGACTGTGAATGCCCAGACTGTGCGTCACCATGTCCCAATGGAGGCTGTCCACCTTGTACAACCGATCCTCCGGGATGTGATCCAGCTGGAACAGAATGTTGCATGTGTGATCAAGGTGGTATGTGTATGACTGTTCAAATTAATCAGTATGGTTACACTACACAAGGTCCAACTTGTCCAAGAGGAGCCAATCCCGGAGAAAACGAAGGTGATGAAGATGTCCCAGTTTACGATGACGGACCTACTGAAACCGTTTGCCCAGGCAGTGATTGCAATTGTCCATGTCCAAGTAATGAAAATATCTGTAATCGTGCCGCTGGGGCAGCGATCTCTTCATTAGTACAATGTAAATCAACCACTAGAACATTTTGTAATAGTTCTTCTAATACATCAACATACACACACCCAGTTGGAGGAAGTGTAATATTAAGTTCGGATACCGGGTTGTTAGACATGTCTGGTCTTGATATGGGACCAACTAGTCTACCAGAAAACGATACCATTATCGAGGGCGAACCCGGTTATAATGATGTTCCATGTGGATCAGCTGACGGTGGAGCTCCATGTTTTTGTAGGTGTTGCGTAAGTGAACCCTGCGGTAGTTTACCACTATGTGGTGGATGTCCGTCCGATGCTCCAGAACCACCACAACAAACTTCTATGTGTCAGAATTCAGGTACTAGTATATTGTATAGAAAAATGTGTGTTAGTCCCGGTATGGATTTTTGTACCATTGTCGCCAGCGGCGGTGATTGTACAATGAACGAAGGTCAATGTGCAGCAGTTCCAGTTGTTATTGTCTCTTGGTATCCAAACATAAACGTGACTAATGTAGAAGATACTAATGGAATTGTTACAGGTTTTGATATTGGATTGTCAGGTAATCCCATTGGAGGAC
>TARA_R110002020_G_scaffold55591_2_pt1 | contig 20649 bp, 13 predicted proteins | sample TARA_R110002020 | Tara Oceans TARA_R110002020 (sample SAMEA4396489) | marine metagenome | biome: Westerlies Biome; feature: [MES] marine water layer (ENVO:01000295) within the mesopelagic zone...; material: water (ENVO:00002006), including particulate matter (ENVO:01000060) such...
ATTGATCTAATCCCATATTACCTCTTCTTTCATTAATTGCAGCTCTATATAATCTTTCAGTTTGAGGACCCCATTGACCATCTACATCTGCACCTATTGCTGACTGAATAGCCTTCACTTGATCCATATTATTAAAATCTATATTATCTGTATCTAGTGCATTTTTAGTAGGTGAATATTTCCATGCTTCAGGCATACCTACTAAATTTTTATCTAAACCAGTACCTGCAGAAGGTGTTTCATCTAATCCTATATATTCACCTGATTCATCGTAGTAATTAGGATACAACCCTTTAAGAGGTTGTCCTTCTCTGTTTTTTATTGTTCTATCAAATGGAATTTTAGGTGTTCCATAACCAAATGCATCTCTTGCCACTTTATTCTCCTTCGTTTGTTAGTTCAGATAATTCTTTATCAATCAATTCTTTTCTTTGTGCTAATGTATTAGCTCTTTTTACTTTTCTCCTTGCCGCATCTAATGGTAAGCCAAAAACTTGTTGCATTGCTCTACCTTCTAATGTACCATAAGGTTCGTCAATTATTTTATCAACCGATCTAATCATTCTTCCAAAAGGAAACATAGTATAAAGTTGATAATCAAAAAATCTATCCCAATCGTTATTTATCATACTCCCAAAAAATGACATAGGAATTCTAGCTATTGGAGGTGTTACTATATTTAAAGGAGCTATAGGATAAGGGTATTGGCCAAAAAAAGCTTTATCTCTATCCTTTTTATCTCCTAGTAACCACTCTCCTGTTTCCTGCGCCCAATCATAAGGAGGAGGAAGAGCAGTGTCAAATAAACTATATGCAAATGCCGAGGCAAGAGCAGCGACAAACATGTTAATTTGAAAGTCTGTTTTAAACCTTTCAAAATCCTCTGTTCCTGGTTTAAATCCTTGATACTTCGCTTTCCTAAGCATTTCCTTACGAATTCTAACCGAATTGAATGTGAATAATTTAAAACGAGATAATACTTTTCCCAAGGAAGTTCTCATATAAGCTGGACGAAACGAACTGTGATAAATATATTGAGTAGCTTCGACTCCTCTTAACCCAGCTTCCATGACTGCTGGATCGTTTATAGATAAATCTAATCCTTGTTTTCCAAATATCTCCATATACCTTATAGCGTGTGTTAAAAATGATTGCTTTCTTAAAGTTCTTTCAGATGATTGCATAAACCAAGCACCTGATTTTTCAATTACTTTATTTACTTTGTATTTTCTAGCTATATCTAGAACAGTTGCATCTTTTAAATTTGGATCGAGCTTTAATTTCTGACTTAATTCTTTAGTAAAATCTTTGAGATTTTGCTTGACAACACTATTAACACTTCTTAATTCTGCATTAATATTTAATTCATTAGCTATAAATGATTCTATAATCCCTTGTTCTCCAATATATGTATCTAAATCTTTAGTATTTTTAACTACTCTTCCATCTGCTAGTTTTAGTCTATAATTCCCATTAACATCCTTTACAATATTTTTAGTTAGCCAAGAATTATTCCAAGATCTAGAAAAATTCTTTAACCCACCTCTAGTAATAGTATTAATTGTTCCACCAAACATATTTCCTGTATATAATTTAGGCGCAGCTAATATAGTATATAACTGCATTTTAGCTTCAGCTCTACCCATTTTATGTACTAATCTAGACATTCCAGCCATATGAGCATCGAACATTTTATCATATAGAACTTTATCAGTTTCTCTTAAACTTTCAGGAGGAAGTTCAGGAACTCGTTTCATCCCAGGAACTTTTCTTCCATGTTTTTTAAACCATCCATTAATTTTATCTACTTGCTTGATAACTACCTCATCACTAAATAAATAATAACCTCTTTTTTTAAATTTAGGATCTGCTTTAACATAATCTTGTATATATTTACCAAACACACTAGGCAATCCCATTGAATCTCTATAGTAAGCTCTTAAATATAAAGACCAATCCATTGTATGTTCTTTAAATGCTTTAGTTTTAACAAATTCATTAATAGTTTTGTTTGCTTGATATGCACTCATAGCTTTATAAGAAGCAGTAATAACTCCATTTTTATAAGAGTCTATTGCATTATGAGTTGGGTCCCACCCAGGCATATCAGCATTTCTTTCTAATGTAGAACCAGGTCTACGATTTATCATCAAATTTTCTAATGACTGTAAATCATGTTTAGAAAAATCAAACATAACAGACTCAACAGATGAATTAGCAAAACCTAAATCATCACTTTGTGCTTTATCTTGATGTATCTGATATCCCAGTCTTTTTAATTGAGCAGCTCTTTTAGCTTTCTTTATAGTTCCATTAGGTTTAGCTAATGCTTCATTATAAGCCTCTTGTACTCTTTCTTCAATCCATTTATCTATAATCTTTTGAGATTTTTTATCTCTAGCAAAGTTTGTATGAGGTACATATGTTTCAACATTTCTTCTTCCAATAGGAACAAACTTTATTTTACTAGCTCTAACTTTCTCTCTAAATTGTTTATCAGAAAGTTTTCTATCCTTGCCTTTCCTATTACTAACTAGAATTTCTAATTGCATTTCAAATTGTGCTCTTAAAATAGTCTCTAAAGGCATGACTGGTAATTTATCACCCTTTAAAACGTCCTTTAATATCCTTTTTTCAAAGCTTTTTTCATTAAACTTACCATCCTTATCCCACATTAAATACTCGTTGTATTTACCGTATTTATGTTTTGCGTCTATTTGACTAAAATCTATATACTTTCCATTACTATCTTTTGCATGTATATATTGATCGCCAAATTGCTTGAAGTCTTTAGTGTAAGAATTATTAACACTTTCTATTAATTTATCTAATGTGTATTCCTTGCCATTAATGTTAAATTTCTCATTAACTAATTTTTTATAACTAGGTAGATTCTTGTAATCAAATCCTTCACGTGCAGCAAATACTAATTCATTAATAGCAGATGCTTCTTTTTCAGGAAGTTTCCTATGAAGATACCTACGATCATTATAATCTACAGTATTGCTGGTAATTCTATCAATTTCAGTTGTAGTTTTATGAACATAATCTTTTAATAAACCTAGCGTTCCTGTATATTGCCTTACTTTTCTCTTGACAAAACCTTCTTTAGTCAAAACCATTTTTTGCATTGAAGCAAAATATTTGTTTTCAAAGTTTCTCATGTGTAAGTCTACATATTCAGGAGATGATCTCCATACATTTGAAGGTAACTCTGTACCGCTAGGTGTAAATCTATTATCCATATCTTTCATATATTCATTTATACTTTGTATATCTGAAATATCCATTAACTCTAAATCCTTTCTAATACGTGCATGTTCTTCAGTGAAGTTTTCATAAAAATCCTTGAAGTTATCTTTAATAAGAGGATTCCTTTCTAGATTTTTTTCAAATTCAGTAATTGCATCAAACTGATCTTTAGTGAGAGCCTTTCTTCTAAACATATCTGCTGTTGATTCGTTAGGATTTCTCTTTACTTCAGGTAATTTATTAATAACCTTATTAATAACAGTTTCCTGCACTTCTTGTTTAGCAGTAGGGTACTTGCCTTTGCGATAATTCTCTACAGAAAAAATTGCTTGTTCTTTAGAAGGCTTACCAACAGCTCTATCTTGTATGGAACTATACAATTTATCTTGTTGATTTAAATAATACTTAATAGCTGATTGCCCAACGCTCTGTGATTGCCATGGTAGTTTACTAACACCAGTCTGCGTGCTTTTAGCTTTTCTAAAAGGACTAAGTAGCCATAAATCAAAATAGTCATGTAGTAATTCTGATGTAATAAGATTTTTATCTTTATGAAGTTTTTGATAACCTTTAGCTATGTTGTTTAATTCACGATTTTTAAAACTTAATACTTCTGTATCAAAATAGCTACTACCAGAATGAGTTAAAGGATTATTCTCTTTATCTAAATTCCATTCTTCTTCTGGGTGAAATTGACGAGTTCTTTGTTTAATTAACTCTGCTCTTCTAGCTATTTTCCCTAATATTTTAGTATCTAATTCATTAATAGCTTTATTTCCATAACCCATTGTTTTCAAAGCATCATATATATCCATTCCTTTGTTAGCAAGTGAATTCCATGCTACAAGTTGATCAAAATCCCTTTCGACTAAATATCTCATTTGACTATAGTTCTTATACTTTTTTGCCTGAAGGCTAAAATTAAGTTGAGTTAATACTCTATATATAGGCTCTTTTCCTTGCTTTCTTTTAATATAGCTAGCAGCCTCTTCTCTCATAGCATCATTCAATCTTTCTACTAATTTTGAATCGTTAAATATTTTCATGTCACCTTTATCATCTGTCATAACTTTAATCAACTTATCAGCTACTCTTCCAGATAGTGTAGGAAACTTATCTAAATTTTTTATTTTAGTTATTTCTTGTTGCCAAATAGGGAAACTCGATTTATTACTTGAACTTATTTTAGCTCTAGAATTAAAGATAGCACTTAATGAAGTATTCATTAAATCATCATAAGTAATATCTTTCATTTCTTTACCAAATTTTACTCCTTTTATTTTAAAAGCATTCCTTAACATAATGTTAGGATATTCAGAAAAGTCAATCATTCTAGGATAATTAGCTGCATCAGCTGAACGATTAATTATCTCTCTTCCTAATCTTGCTAATATATCATGTCCATCTTTTTTTAATTCTAAAGTAATTGTACCTAATTCTGTGCCTTTTACAGGGCTTGTCATTTCAAATGTTATAGATCCTTTTCCTTTTAAATAGTCAGCAACAGCAATTAGATTATCTTTAGCAACAACTCCAAAGCCTAAACCTTTCTGTCCTTTAGCAGCTGAATCTGCTACTACTCTTCTCATTGAAGGAGAGAATTTGCTTTCAGGTGTTTTAAATCTATCATTACCTGCTGCTCCAAACAACCCATCTAATTCTTCTGATTTTCCATCTATCCATTTACCATCTTTCTTCCATTGATCTTGTTTACTTCTAATAGCTTCAACTACTTTTTTAGGCATATTCTGATATAAAAAAGCACTATCACTATCCTTATCTGCACCACCTAAATATGCATTATCCTTTGCATTAGTCGTAATAGATACTCCTTTTTGAGTGGTAAAACCATCAAACCTAATAACCCTAGTACCAGAGATACTATCAGAAGGAACACGAATAACAAGAAACTCAAAAGCGGATCTATCACTTTTTGGTTTACCATTTTTAATATAATCATTCCAAGCCTCCTTCAATGTTGTGTCCTTATCTTTATACTTAACATTCATTTTACCCATGTCTATATCTAGCATAAAATGTCCATCTTTTATATTTTCTGCACCTACTAATAAATGAGGATCTTTAGGAGCTAGCCAACCTTTAGCTGAATATTTATATTTAGGACTATATGCTCTAGTAACCATATACTTTTTGTATACATTCTCAAAAAAGTCTCTTGAATATATTCCAGCTTCTCTAGATGCTTGAGAAAAATCAGCTGAATCTAAAATTCTATTATTTCTATATACATATTGTTGATACTCTTCTGGAGTAAAGTTATCTATATCTTCTAGCTCTCCCTTCTTATCCATATTAGACATCTGCCTTGCTAATTTTTTTGCAATAGGAGAACCAGCATGATTTACAAATATATCATGTATTAAATCCATAGATATATCATCTATATTTAGTTTATCTATATCTAGTTTTTTTAACTTTCCTTCAAGATTCAACTTAATATTATTATTAACTTCAGTAACACCATCCATATTAGGAAGAAAAACTTCTTTCCATAATACGTCTAAAGCACTACCTGCTTGGCCTGTATTTAAATTACTTGCAAGTTGCCTTGCGATTCTTTGTTTCTTTAAAGCAGTAGCAGGATTTTCAAAAGTTCCAAGATTAACCCTAATGTCGCTTTCATTAATAGTTACTTTGTTTAACTCACCTGTATGTTCATATGTTCCACTTTTTAATTTATCTATATTAAAGTTGTTAAATTTCTCACCATTAAGACCACCTATAGAACCAGTATGTTTAGCAGATGACTTCATAATAACTGATCGTAAACCATTAGCTTTCATATATGCTTCAAGTGGTTTACTAGCGCCTCTACCAGCTGCTTTAACAATCATAGTTCCTTCAGGAGTTTTGACTACGATAACAGGTTTTATCATAGAAGGATTTATTTTTTTATACTTACTATCTTTCCACCTTTCCTTTAGCCCTAGCTTGTCATACATAATATTAATATCTTCTTGTAATAAATATATAGTTCCATCTGTATCACTATCATATCGTTTTATCTCGCCCTTATCATTTAAATATGTTTCTAATTCAATGTCTTTAAAAATAGCAGTAGATAATTCACCTAGAGTATCTTTTGGTAATGGCATAGATTTATCATTGTATAACTGTTCTCTTTTATTCCAATCAACAACATCTTTAGCATATCCATTAGTCATTAGTTTATAAACATCTCTTAAATCTTTCTGTTGATATAAACCATTTCTTTCAGCTTCAGCTAATATATTAGATCTCCATGACTTATCATGTCTTTCCATTATGTATTTTTTATCATCTACTCTATCAAATTTATAATACTCTTTCCAATCTTGCCTGCTATCTAATAACGATTTCTGTATATCTTGATATGTTCTTGTAGAATCTCTTTCTGACAATGCTCTAAATAATTGTTCATTAGTATATAAATCAGCATCCTGATGATATTCTCTAATAGTTAATACACCTTTATCTTTAATACCACCATAAACATATCTACCATTCTTATGTAATTTAGATTCAATTCGCCATAAGACTTTAGTGTCAACTGTTTTTTCAGTTGCTGTTTTATAATCAGTTGTTGCATTCTTTGTGGTTTTATAGCTTAAAGGTTTGAATTTATTATAAGTATAATTTGTAATTTTTCCATCTTTATTTCTTATAGGTGTTTTTATAAACACACCATCCCATGTAATATATTCTGTATTCTCTAACTTATCAGAAGGTCTGTCAAATCTCTTCTCTCCATTGACACTTCCTTCATAGTCACCTTTAAATCCTAATTTCTTTCCATTAATACCACCTATTATCTCGATATTACCTGTAGTAGAATCCATTACTGCTGCAAAAATCTCAACAGGATCACCTTCTCGTTCTCTCATTCTTTGAGAGTTAGTTTTTTCTTTCTCTACTCTAGGAGACTGTAATTCAACTGGATCATTAGCATCCATTTGTTGTTCAGCATCTGCAATAGCATCTGATACTTTTTTATGCACATATATTTCTGAAGATTTTTTACTACCTGGTCCAGACATATAAAAATCGTGAGCTTCACTTCTCCAAGCTCTATCAAGTCTACTTTCAGGTAATGGATCATTTACACCTAAACCTTCTGCTTCTCTTGCTATTCTTTCAACTGACTGATTAACAAAATCCTTATCATAGCCTAAATATTCATACTGCCTGTTAAGGTAATCTTTAGCACCATTTGTGACTTCTTTATTTATATATTCTTTAGCACCTTGCGAATATTCATTATATCTTGGATGTTTGGTAGGATGAAATATAAATGATTTATCTCCACTATATTGTAAATTCTGTATGAATTTGCCACCTTCTGCTTCTACTGCAGGTCTAGATCCATATCCAAAATAACCTCCTAAAAGCGTTTGATACATAATCATTTCAATAGGTTCACCTTGTAAAGCAGTTGGTATACCTAACATACCTGCTCCTATTGCTGACTTAACTCTTTGCTCTCCTTTTCTATAGTTTTTAGGATTAGTAGATTTGAGATAATTACCTATCATCTTTATCTCACCTAATCCTCCAAATGCACCACCAGCTATAGCTCCACTATATGCTGAATGCAACATTTCATCAGGGCCTTTCCATATACTTGATACTGCACTAGCTGCACCTAGATGAACTGCTTGTTCTAATACAGCTCTAGCACCAGCACCTTTCTTTAGAAAGTCTAATGAATTTAGCTTACTAATTTCTAAACCTTGTTGAAATTTTCTTTTACCTATATCTCCAAACATCATAGGAACTGACCAATTATTTGCTTGTTTAGATATTTCAGCTGCATCGTCTACATATTGAGCTGCACCTTTGTAAGTTACTTTCCCAGTGACACTTTTTTTAGCTTCTCCAAAACCTATTTTAGATAAACCTTTAGCTCCTAATTTTAATGGAGCTGCCATTATACCTGGAGCAAAACCTGCTAAATGTCCTAGTGAATGTGCTATTGATTCATATGTTGTGGTGGGCTCACTTCCTTTCCATTTTGATATAGGAAGAGTTGTAAAACCTTCAAACAAACCATCTACTAAATGATTGACAGTTCTTCTTAAATTAAAATCATCTGTCTTTCTATTAAAAGGAATATTGTTTTGATTTGATAATTCTTGTAATTCGTCTACTTGCTCTTCAGAGTATAGTGTTGGATTATATCTATAATGTTTTACTAATTCAAGTATTCTTTCATCATAAGTAGACATACATTATTAGCCTTCAAATCCAAGATAAACATCAAGAGTTCCAGTTGCTCCTGTTGCTGCAGGCTCGCTTCTCCATATACCGCCTACATATAAACTTGTAGTTCCTGTTCCTGGTTGAAGTAATAAATTAATATTATATAATGATGCGGATTGTGCTAATATCAAGTCACCTTCATTACGAGTAACTACAACATTGCCACATATCTGAACTGCTTGTGCTTCTGCTGCTGTAATATCTACTGCTGCACTACCTGCAGTTGCACCACCTATTAATCCTTGTGCTGCTGTTGGAGCAGTACCATTTTCATCGGTGCCTTTACAAAAAACAAATTCAATATCAGCTCCTGAATCATCTGCATCAAGGAAAGCTATACTTACTAATTTAGTAGCTCTTCCATTAGAAGAACTTGCTAAAGGTATTTCTGTCCAATCAAATGCTGCGTCATTATCAGCGTTATCATCTGCTGTCATTGTGGGTTGAATTTTAACTACTCTTCCTAGCGAAAGATTATTAGCTTCTTGTACTGTGTATGTATGTAAATTATCTGCCATGTTTATTCTCCTTTGAGTTTACTTTAAGCTCTTGACTAGAGCGTGAGTGTATATTGTTATTTAAAATCTAGGTCCAAAAATTTCATCAGCGATATTTCCAGTTCTTGGATTAGGTACATTCTTAAATGCTTTAGTTAAAAGACCTTGATTAACTGAAGACATCATTTCATTTGTTTTGCTAACAACATTTCCTGCTTTATCAACAACTTTGTCTCTTAAAGGATTTAAGTTGGCAATTTTTGAATTAGAAATACCTTGTCTTAATAAACCAGTTCCTTTAAACAATGCTGCTCCTGTACCTATAGCACCACCTAATGTTCCAAGTCCTCCAGCAAATTTATCTATACCTGATTCTCCATGCCATTCTTGACCAATAGAAGTAGGCCTTAATCTATTAGGAATTAATCCAAACGCTGCAGTATCTACTAAATCAAACAAACCCTTTCTAATAGGCTTTGATGCAACATCAAATTCTAATCCAAATTGAGCAGCTAGTATTGATATCTGCTCTAAATCTTTTTCAGATACATCTGATAATTGACCAGCATTATATCTCCTAACCAATTCTTTAACTGTTTCAAAAGTTGGATTAACTGTTTTTGCTCTACTTCCTGTTAAATTAACTTGTGCCATTATTTTCCTCCTAATGGATTACTTACGTTGCCGATAAATCCAGATGCCTTTAATTCATTCATTAAATCTGCATTATTTGCTTGTTGAATATAGTCTTGTATATTAATTCCTTGACCACTACGTTGTAATTTATCCCATTCTTCTGGTGAACCACCAGCTTCTATAAATCTTCTTTCTGGATCTAAATTAACTGGTCTATCAGGTCTACCATAACCTTCATCTCCTCCTAAAATCATATCCCATATACGATTAGGTATTCCTTTAAAAAATGGCTTATAACTTCCTGGATCATCCCATTGAAATTCAGGAGCTATTAATTTACGAACATCCTTTAACTGTTCTTCATATGTTGCTTGTCTATCCTTCTGCAATATATCTGTTTTTCTTGCTAAATCTGTAGCATCAATATCTTCTTCTAATTGAGTTTGTGCATATTGCTGTCTTTCCTCTTGAGGCATTGTAACCATATCAAATAGCTTTTTTCTTTGTTCTATATTTTGCTGTTCTAATCCAGCACGAGTATCAATGCCATATTTACTTACATCAGCATTCATTTTAGCAATCTTCATTGCATTATGCTGATTAATAAAATTCATTGCTGCTTGATCAATACTCATTATATCTCCTTGAAATCTATGTCTAGTTTATTATTAATATGTCATACCACCAAATCCAGGGGTTCCACCACCTTGATTATTGTTGTTGTTCATGTAATTTTGCATAGCAGTATTTAATGAAGGTAATTGTAAAGTAGGAGTATTTTGATTCCCAAAATTGTTTTGACCTGGATTTAAATAATTACTAGAAAATTGTTGTACACCTTGTTGAAACCCTTGACCACTACCCATACCCATTAAACCACCTCCAAGCATTCCTCCAGCTGCTCCTAATGCTGGGCCAAATGCGGCTCCTGCTACAGATTTAAATAAATCAAATTTCATTGCATTAGATTTTTGTTTAGCCTGTTGATTAGCTCCAGCTCTTTGTCTGTATAATTGATTTAAACTGTTTTTAATACCAGCGCCTTGTGCTGTAAATTGTCCTGCTTGTCCTGAAAATCCTTGAGCTAATTGTGTTTGTTGATTTAAATTAGCCATGAAATTTCTTGAACTTTCATTTTGTATCTTGTTCATTAAATTTTGATTTTGTAAAGCAGTGTTAGAAATATTATTACCTATTCCCTGTGATGCTGCATTCCTTCTATTCATTATATTGCCTTGAGCTTGTAAGTTCAAAGCATCTTCTTTTGTTTGATCTATAGTCCATCTATTTCTAAGACTAAATGGATTAAACATTTCATTAGATCTATTGAATGCTGTTTGTGCATAATTAGATAATTGAGCAGCATTACCTGCTGCACCATATTGATCAATAGGACTATTATCTATAACTGCGCTCATAAAACTCATACTAATTCCTCCTATTGGAAAATTTAAAAGATGTGTTATTTATACCATTTAGAAGCTCTATTACTTCATTTAATTTTTTTGCTAAATCTGCAAAGTTGTTTCTAATTGTTGCTTGTGTATAGGATCCTTCTATTGCAGCTAAAGTATTATCTCCTGTACCACCACTACTATCTGTTAATTTTACAACACGAGGAATATCGTTAAATATGCCGCTAGAGTACCAGCCTTTATCTGTTCTTATTTCTATACCAGCTTCTCTGTCAGACCTTTCTACTACTCTCATATCTCCTTTTTTACCAGTAGCTAAACTTTCTGTATCTTCTGTGCCTTTTTGCGATGTAAATAAATAATTTAAATGAACATATATTTCATTTAAAGCTCTTTGAAATTCCTGATCTGAAACTCTTGGAGGAACTTTTGTGCTGTTAATTATAGCCATTTAAAACCCACTACCTTTAATTATTAAATCAATGCCAAGACTTTTTACAACTGACTTTTGATTTTGTAAATAAATTTCGATAGTTTTACCTCTGCATTTAGAGGGTAATTTAATACAAGGCGATATATTATACAACCTTTGGTTTTCTAAACCTTCTGTTCCATTGTAATCTACAGATGTATGTATTGCTGCAGTTGTCCCCATTTGAGCTCTTGTTACTGTTAATGAAGTTGTTGTAGGCTGTGCTGTAACTAACATTATTTCGTCATCTAGCATTATATAACTACCTACTTCTGGTAAAGTTCCACCTATCTGACCACCATTTAATCCAACAACATAAACTGTTGTATCAGTAGCTGTTATGCTTGTTCCTACACCACCTACTGCTCCATTAAAGAAACATCCACTAAATTCTTTAGTATAACCTTTATTCATAATAGTTAGTTGCTGTATATCTCCATCTACATATACTGTAATATCATCATTCCATTTAGGAGGTGTACTTACAGTATCCAGAGTAGGAGATCCTGTTAATTTTACTCTATGAAATCTTTTTATAGCAGTATGTTTATCAGCTACTATTTTTTTAGTTCTCCATCTCCATTCTTTTTTAAATGCACTGTCTCTATAGTTATATAGAAAACTACCATCTGATAATAGTATATCTCCATTATCTCCTTGAACTGCTGAATTTGATTGTGGAGCTTCCCAGTAATCCCATCTATTTCGAAGTATACTATAAACCCATGCTCTAGAAACAAATTGACTACATTGATGATCACAACTACCTAAAACAAGACATACAAAAGAAGTACTTTGTCCATCAAAAAATACCATTGGCTCTTGATTGTATGATAATGATTTTTTAACTGCTTCTTGCCAGCCTATTTGCCATCCCTCATGTAATGATAAACTTAATATATTTTGACCTATAGGTATAGGTTTTGTAGAATCATGTAGATAAACATTGTTAGCATCTGCAAAACACATACCATATTCTGTAACAGAAAATCCTTTAGGACCTAGACACCCTATTCCTTCAAAGTGATCTTCTACAACCATACTTTCAGGGTTTATTCTATAGGTATTACTTTTGTCAAATGCATATAACTTTCCATTAAAGGCAGCTATTGCTGTTGGTACACTTGGAAGTATAGCATAATCTTTAGTCACATCAAATATACTAAACTTGCTGTTTTGAGACTTAAATATGTATTTAGAGCCATTTTTCTTTATATCCTTATGGTAAGCCTTTGCTACAAATAAATAGTCGTTTAATTGTGCTGATAATTCATAGTTCAATGAAGTATCGACTGATGCTTCAGTAACACCTGATAAAGCCTCATAAGATCCTAGTCTACCAGTATCTATAAATGAATATTCAAAATTACCTTGACTTGTAAGTTGCCAGTCTTCTCTTTTTAAACTTACTTGTTTTACCATTCTATATAATTCAGAAATACTATTTTTTCTATATATAACAACATCTGTAGCTCTAGGACTTAACAATGCTGTACTAGAAGATGATATACTCACAGTAACATTCATTGACTCTTTTCCACCATTAATCTTAAATTTATGAAAGAATAAAGGTAGAGGACCTTCTTGATAACCATCATATAATAAAGTAGCTTTGTATTTTACATCTGCTCCATCAGGAAACTCATCTATTAAACCAGTATTACCTGAAGTCAATGCTATTAAACTATTGTTATATGAATAAGTAGAAACATCTACTAAATCAGTAAAGTTAGGTGTACTTGCATTTAAATCAAGTTGATCACCTGATAAAGGTGCTATAAATTGCACTTGCTCATTATCTATTCCTGCATCAGTAGAGTTTGTTATATTTCCTTGACCTGATGTCCAAAAATTACCCCATTGTGCAGAAGTAGATGGATCAGCTGTGTTATAACTATGTATAAGAGGAACTGTTAAAAGTTTAGGCTTGTCTGAATATTCTTTATTGTAAACAATATCCAATGCATCGTATAAACCTGCTATATCTTCTCCTACCGTTTTAGGAATATAATAAGAGTTATTTGCAAGTGTAAAAATTCTTTCAGAATATGATAAGCCATCATATTGTTCTGTATTTGTTCCACCCATAGTTGTACCTAAAAAACTATCTGAAGAATTACTTATATTTACAGTTGAAAGAGCAGCTATTGAATCTCCTCCTGAACTTTTTTCAGAAGAAACTAAATATTGATAAACAGAACCAACTTTTAACATAGTCATTTTATAAATATAATCAAATTGATCTGCATTAGAAGAAATTGTAGAAAAAGTAGCAGCTTTTTCATGAATGACTTCCCAACTAGGTGGGTATCTATTTATATCATAAACCCAATTACTATCAGAGTCACTTGCTGCTACGTTATAACCTTCTCCACTTGTTGTTCCTTCTAATGAAGTGTCATCTTTTGGGAGAACACAAAATAATTGATTTTGTTTAGAAGATGCTCCATGGCCTGTAAATCCATCGTTAGATGGAATATTATTTCCCAGTACATTATTAAAATTAGACATGTATTGTAATGCAGTTATAGAGTCTGAATAATCGTATACATGATAAGGAAGTCTGCAGCCATTATTATTATTATGCACATAACCTGAACCTCTTATACTAGTAGACATAACAGAATCACTACCAGTATTTCCATAAAATCTCATATTGCTACCCCATCTAGTACTAGTAATGGGAGGTGGATAGGGATCGTGGCTAGATGTTGCCATAAATAAATGTCTCCAAGAAGAATAACTACCAACTACTTCATCATCTTTTCCTAATAATCTTTTAGTTGTTGTACCTGTTAAAGGTTCGCAAGAAAGCCATTTTCTATCTATGTATAAAAAATCTCCTATTTGACCGTGATAAAGAGTAGTAGCACAAGTAGAATTTACATATGGAATAGTACTATCTGTTAATGATGATCCATCGTATGTACTGTAACTTGTACCACCAGCTTTATATAACTCGTCATTATCAGAACCCATAATCTTTCTTTTTTTATATCTGCCTCCATCTGTATAGTGATAATCATTTTGATTATTTATAGCATCTTCTGCTTTATAATAAGCTGCAAAAGCCCTTGCATCATCTTCTGCTGCACCTGTATCAGTAATAGTAAATATAGCTGGCTTTTCAGATAAAGTATAATAAGATCCATCTGCATGAGCCCATCCGTCTCCTGATAAATTTCTTCTATTATGAAAACCATATCCAAGCATACACATTTTACCTGATAGCATACCAGCGAAATTTACTTTATGTCTATTATTACCTGGAATGTTAGACACTAATGTTTGTGGAATGGGTTTAATTTTTCTATAGTTAGGTGTACTTGCACCATCAATTGCTCCACCCCAACCTATATTATATCCAAATTGATAATGTTGAGCACCGTCTGTAGATATAAAACTTGAACTTCCTTGTATACAAGAACCATCTCTTCTTATAATACCCCATACTGAAGGCTGATCTTCTGGATTGTAACCTTCTCCATAAGAACTATTTTGATAATCAAAAGCTGAATTACTATTCTTTCCAAATATCATTGAGCCTTTTTGCACTGGTAAACTTCCTTCTACAGTATAGTCATTACTTCCGTATTGCGATTCTATTCCTGTATTCATTTCATCAAATTCATCATAAGGAGGAGTTCTATCATACATCAATACTTTGCTATCAGTATCACATGTTGTTGGATAAAAATTGTATAACATTAAATTCCATCGTGAATATGGAATATTATCATTACTTGTAAATAACACCCATACCTTGCAAGAGTAATAACTAAAACTATTAGCCCCAACATTTGAATTATCAGCTGGTATATAAAAAGAACTTTGTCCATGTAGTTTGTTTATAACAGTGTTGCCTAAAAAATCATCGTGACAATTATTTGTAGAAGAATCATAGCCTGTAATAATTTGACCAACATCATGGCCACTCTCCGCATTCGTAACACATATAGTTTTATTATCTGCAAAAGCCCATTTTGTAGAACTTCCAGATGTTTCTGCATGATGATGATGTAAGCTAACAGCATTTGGATATTCATTTTCTCCTGTACCATCTCTGTCAGAATCATCGTCATATGCATATCTCATAGTACCATCTCCACCTAATACATCTGCTGCTGTTTCACAATTAGCTTTATTAGACCATGTTTCAACTATACTACAAATTCTACTATTTTGAGGAGTAGGTGACCAATAATTTGAATAATCATCTACCCAAGTTCCAGCATCAGAAGGCATTGTTTTTGCAGTTCCTGTAGTATTATAAAAGCTAGTAGCTCCATATATACCACCATACCAATGTTTAAAATCTCCACTATCTCCTGGATCAGCATCACATTTAGCTATTTCTCTATAGTCTAATACCATTTTAGCATCTAATTTAATTCCATTAAATGAACTAGTATGATGTTGACTATTCATATCCATTGTATTAATTCTATAAAAATTACCTGCTACTGTGCCAATCCAATATACTCCATGCAATGCCCTGCATGTTTGATTTGCTATATGTGTAGTGTTAATAGTTGCACTATAATTCATATAACCCGATGTTGTAGCAGTCAATCCAGATGTTAAAGGACTTCTACAAGGATGTATAGTAGATATTCCAGAAGCATCATCTATTATTTCAGTTAAATCATAAGATACATTTCTTGGAGTTGTGCTTGAATATGATGCTGCACTATCAGTACTACTAGTTGTACTAACTCTGTATAAAAAGTTTGAACCTTCTTGAGCAGCCATAAAAAATGCAGCAGTACCAGCATTTGCTGTTGAAGCATCTCCTTGAGCATTTCCTATATACTCTACTTTTGCATCAGTAGTTGTAGCATCAGTCCCTGGATCTATTACCATAAATATATCGTGAGCAGCTAGTGCTGCGTCACCTCCATACTTATTTCGTTTTGCATCTCTTAAATCAGTACCACAATCTTGCGTATCTGCTACTTTAAATGTCCATCCTATTTTAGGAGCAGAGTTATCTGTTTTTCCAAAATCATTAAGTAATGCTCCACCTGTCGTATATACTGCTCCACTTGAATGATTAAATACTTTATTTAAATTACCATCGTTTGTAGCATTGCTTGTAATAGTAACAGCAGAATGATATGACTGTTGTTCACTAAATGCATTAGCATCTGAACCTATATCATATATAGGAGTAGATACCATTATATCAAAGTCTAAAGGAGCAAATTTATTTGAAAGCATTTCTAGCTTATCATCAGTAACAACCCAGCCAGATATATTCCTATTTAATTGTTCTATTTCTAATTTTCCTATCCACTTAGTATTATACTCTTCTCCATTACCTAAACCTAAATGCATTGTTTTATTTTTAGTTTGAAAGGTAGATTTATTGTTATGAACTATATCACTTTGTAAATCAGTAAGAACTCTGTTAGAATTAACATCATATAAATCTTCCCATTTTAATATAGTATTTTCGCTATAATCAATTCCTATAAGAGTATAAATTCCATTACCTTCATTAGATAATTGAAAGTCATTTGCTTTAAATGGAGTTCCTTGTCCTTCTGTAGTTGTGCTTACTGTAATTAAATCATTTGTTAAAAATAAAGGACAAACTCCTGATTTTTTTGCTGTTATTGTAAAACTCGATCCTGTTGAATAAGAGAATACAAAATCATCTGAATAAGTATTTGTAACACCTGCTATAGTCTCTGCTATTTTTGCTGTTGTATTAATAGTAGTATTTAAAAGAACTGTTAATTTTCTGTAACTTAATTGATCTAAATAAGTATGATCTGGTGCTGCAACATTAGCACTACCATCGCCATTTGTATCTAAAGCAAAACAAATGTAATAATTGTAATCAACTGTTTGAAATATCATTATAGATTGGTTATAACTGTAAGTCCCTGCTGCTCTAGATTTAATAACATATGTACCATCAGTAACGACACTTGATACAAAAGTAACTGGTATTGTAAAACTAGTAGCGTCTAATTTAGTTATTACATAAGTTCCATCGTATTCATCATGAGGAGCAGAATTACCTTCTGTGCCTGTAAAAGTAATTACATCACCTGTTAGTAATCCATGATCAGAAGCTGTTGTTATTTCAACTATACTGCTATTAGCAGTTATACCAGTACCATCGGTATCATGCACTATATCTATAGTTGCTACAGGTTCTACTGTTTTAGTAATAGTTACAGTTTGAATTTTTTTAGCTGGAGTTCCATCAGAAGCTAATTCTACAAATCCAGATGCGTTATCTAGTACAGTGTCTTTTTTAACACCTTGTAAAGTACCATCTTCTGCTATAGAATCTATATTTAATGAAAACGAGGAAGCGTCAACAGGAATATCATCTTCCGAAGCAGAACCTATAATTCCTTTAGTAAAGGCTGATATTTCCCACTTTTGTTTAGGCATATAAACCTTTACCCCACACTGTTGTTTTTCCGTTAACTATTTCTATTACTTCCACTTTAAAATCTCCATTACCAAACCAGTCTACAACTGCAAAGGCATGATTCCAATTATGAGGTAAACCTCTTAACCATTTATTCTTTTTAGGTGACATATCTTTTAAACATCCCAATGACCAAGCAGCGATTGTTCCACCCAGTCTAGTGAGCGTATGACGCTGAACATCATGGGTGTGCCCATAAATAATGTTTTCCCCATAAGCCAGTAAATGTTTTTTAGCATGAAGATTAGTGGCATACGCACCATGAATAAAGTTAATCTTTCCAATTTTAAGCGGTTCATTATATTCATAGTATTTATATCCTCTTTCTTTCCACTTACATGCTTTTTTAAAAGTATAGTTTTTCATATAAGGATGCTCTTCGACAAAGCCATAAGTCAACCATTCGTCATGATTACCTGCTAAAATATAACGCTTGTTGCACTTTATTTTGTCAAGAATTTTATCAAATCTATCAATACCTTCATTTACTTCTGCTATTTCTTTGTCAATAGCAGGTAATTGATATTCTAAAGGAGGTTTTTTCTTACGTTTCCATCTCCATGCTGAAACAGTTTCCCATTCTCCAACATCTCCTAGATTTATAAATGTATCAGGCTTTATCATTTCTAAAGCCTTTAATGTAACCTTTACTGCTTTTTCATCATGTATCGGAAAATGCTGATCAGGTATTACAACTGCCCTTCTAGATACTCGCATTCTACACTTACCTCCCAATAATCTTCAGGTATTTCTATATAACCTATTATCATCTTATTTCAAAATGAGGAAAATCATCAAAGCGATTGTCCATTACTTTGAAATCCATATCCCAGTCTCCTCCCCATCTTAATCTGATGTCCATAGACCTAGCGATGCCAATAACAAAACCAGCGAATAAAGTTTGACGCTCTCTATCATCCCAGTCAACAGGATAAGGGGTAACATCAACAGCACGACTGGGGTAACTATTGTGACGACCTCTTGGATACTTGACTTTACTTTTTCCTTCATTAAATAGCTTGTCTTGTCTTTCTTCATTTCTATGTCCCTCCAGCACCGAACAATCTACATGTTTAATAACTTCATTAAATACTTTCTGTAAATCTTTGTGACAAGTTGATAGTCTTTTTTTAGATGTATTACCGAATTTAGCCATATTATTTCTTAGGTCTTAATTTTTCAATCATTGGCTTGATAATCATGTCCAATAACATATCATCATATTTAGTAGGACTAAGCTTTATTGCTTTTTCTACTACCATTAATCCTAATAAAAACCATTCCCAATTTGCTTGAATAAACTCCATTATTTATCTCCTCTTGATTGTTTTGCAAGTTTTTTAATTTCCATATCTCTTTGAGATTTTGGAAGCGATAGTAACCACTTCCAATCTATTTTAACTTTTTTTCTATCCATTTTATCCTTTTTTCTAAATTTTTAACTGGTGGATGTGAATCTGTTTTAAGTATACCTACATTTTTTTCTAATTTTTCAATATACCTTAAAGCTTTAGTAACATTCTTTTGGACTTGTTTCATTTGCTTATCTAGCACATTATCTTTGTTTACATAATCATCTATTTTTTTAAGATCATTTAAACCTTTAATGCGCTTCTTTTTTTCTATAGCATCTTTTATAGCGCCTATAATTAATTTAACAAAAAATACTTGTATCATTTCTTTTCCTTTTTAACATCACGCTCTTCATCAATCAGTAATTGAATCGATTCAACAGCTCCTTGCAGCTTAAAAAATAAAGCTCTTGCTTGATCTAACTGTTTACTATAATTTTCTAACTTTTCTTTTAACTCCATTACACCTCCTTAATTAAAAATTACATCCGAAAAACACAGCATTGTCTGTAACTGCTGGGGCTAACTCATAATCAATATATGGATCTCTACTTGTTCCTGTATAATTAGCATAAAATAATCCATTAAAACTAGAGCCTGTTGGCTCAATATCTAATAAATCATAGTCATAATTTAATATACATATAAAAACAGCATTATCATCTCTCATATCAGCTAATGCTTGTGCATTTAAAGTTATATCATTATAAGCTCCTGTGCTCCAAGTTGAAATTTCTGATGTATATGCAGTAACATTGCCACTATTATCTCCAGCACCACTACCATCTGCACCTGTGCTCCACCCTACTATTGAATCAAAATCTGCTGTGCCTAGAGTAAGTATATCTGAATTAGATTTTACAACAATAACATCTCCACCTCCATTTAGAGAACCATAAATCTTTAATGTTGCACTTTCAACATCGCTAGAAATTCCTGAAGTATCAAAATACATAAATACTCTTGATATTACATAATTATAACCTCCTCCTCTAGCTGCTGACCTATTAGTTTGAATTGCTCTACTAGCTGAACTTAAACCAGAACTAGCACTTGTACCTGCCGTAGCATCTCTTGCAGTAGCCCAATTTGAATTCATCATACTTACATTTCCATCCGCTACATTTGCATAAATAGTAGCCATTATAGCTCCACCTTTGGCATGTGATAAGTATTAGATGTAAAATAAGTATTATCATCAGGGCTTACTGATATATCGTCAAAACTAATTGAATCAAAACTATGTTCATTTCTTTTGTCTGTAAAATTATTCCAATAGGTAATTTTTGCTCCTGATTTAACTTTTGCTAATGCA
>TARA_R110002020_G_scaffold441981_1_pt1 | contig 20647 bp, 47 predicted proteins | sample TARA_R110002020 | Tara Oceans TARA_R110002020 (sample SAMEA4396489) | marine metagenome | biome: Westerlies Biome; feature: [MES] marine water layer (ENVO:01000295) within the mesopelagic zone...; material: water (ENVO:00002006), including particulate matter (ENVO:01000060) such...
TAATGTTTCTATTGTATGTGGTTTTTCTTGTATTAAATTTACTATCTTCATCATGTTTTTTAAAACTCTTTCTTTTATGACGGTGTATTTCATACCACTTGTTAATTGTTTGTTACTTAATTTATGGGTATTTCTGTGATCTCTTTTTGCAGGGTGTCTTATGTGTTTTACATAACCATATTTCTCTATCTGTTTTTTATGTTGATCTTCTCGGTCTTTAATTCGTTCAAGTTTTTTTCGATCATTTTCACGTTTTGCTAACTCTATGCCTTTTGAAGTTTTCCACCATTTATCCTTTCTAGGCATCACATTCACACCCCATATTATTTGCTAAAACCCAACAATGTAAGCATAATTTTTCTTCAAGAGGTTTTTCATTACCACATTCACAATTTATCTTCATTTCAATTCCTCATTCTGAAGTGATCCCATATTTATCTATACAAGTGTTATACCATTCGATATGACAATGATCACATATTAATTCATTATGACATAAACATCTAGCAATAACACTAATACCTTCTTTGTTCATTAGGAACATCGTGCTTATTCCATTATTACACGTTTCACATTTATTCATATTTTCATATCCCATTTTATTATCTCACATATGTTCATATCTTCCATTTCATTATCTCCATATGGATAAACTTCATTGTCCATTTTATATTTCATTTCTTTATACTCATCATTATATTTATATGGTTTTTCTATAAAGTCTAGGATATTATCCAAACTATAACACTTCTCTTTTGCTAAGTAATGTGCAAGTGATACAATATTACCATAATCATCTAACCAAGATAAGTCAGCGTTTCTTTGTGTTGTCATTTTATTCTCTCCGTTGGTTTAAAGAATGAAAGTTTTAAACCCTTCCTGCCTTTTATAAGAAACACTTCAACATAACCTTGTACTTTCATCTGTTTTTTAATTATGTCTTGCCACCAATCTGAATTAACTTGACTTATTACTTCTCCATTTTTTAACATTTCGATTCCTCCTGACAATGCCCATTAAACTTTTCAATATGATTACCCTCTCTACATTCTTGACATTCATGTGTAGGCTCACGATCAAAATTTGTTTTATCCTCATCGTATGCTATTCCACCACAACAATCACAAACAATAGTCATTTCGATTCATCTCTTTTGTGTTCGTTTATCAATTCTGTTGCCTTCATAACTAAACTCGAAACAGAATCTTTATCCGATTCTAATTCCACCGACATATTATTGTTATGAGAAGTAGTCGAATCATTTATTTCAACTTTGATTTTATTGGTCATTTTAACATTCCTCTATATTTTTTCTTTTTTGAGTTTTCTCTTGGTTTAAATGACAATCTTCCATGACAACATGGACACCTAATACTCTTCCAAGCATCTTCATGTGAAATCCATAAACAACAAAGTCGGCAATATGCGTGGGTTAGGTATGGCATGGTTTGTGGTTTTTTGCTTTGTAACCTATCACAATATCCTTTACACGTTATCATTTTTTTCCCCCATTATTTTATCTTTCATATATGATATAACCTTATCTAAGTGGTAATCACAAGCAAATTCTACTAACTCTTTTGAGTGATTTTCACATACATATTCTATCAATTCTTCAGTATGGTTTTCCACAACATAATCAAATGCTTCATCTTGTTGAATTATACTACTCATCTTCCGATTCCTCATCATTTGGTAGATAATCATATAACTCATACAAAAAATCCGAGATTAATTTGTCAGGCATTTCATCAGGATATTCTTTGAGAATGTAGCGAATGTCATCCATGTTATGATACTTACTCATTTGAAATTACCCCCATAGTAAATAACTCGACAGCTTCACCGTGAGAACAGTATGTTCTTTTGCCGACTTGCCAACTAGGGCAAGAGCAATCCTTGATTTTTAGCCGTAGATTTTTCTCATAATCCTCAATCATTTCGGTCTTAACATTATAAACAGAACCACTTGTTGAAGATACCTCGAACAAATCTTCACCGACCTTTTTTACACCGTTCATGCGAACTATCTGTTCTGCTTTTTTTCTCACATTGCTTGTTGATCCTAAACTCATACTATACTATTATATGTTGTATGTTATAAACCTTTGTAAAAATGTTTTTATTCAACCGTGAATAATTTACACACACTCAATATCTTATGTGTAAATCTTTTTGTTTGATAACATTGATTTTTAAGACCGTGTTTGCTCCGACTTTTTCTGCGAGTGGAATTGTTTTTCCGTATACCATTGATATTTTGGTATGATTATTTGTGATATGTCGTGGTAATTTGGTAAAGTGTTTTAATATACCGGTCTTGACGTTCAGAACAGCTAACTGTGTTTCCTTGTTCGATCTTGTTTCATCACACCATGCATAATAATCAGGTAGTTCTAACAATTACAACACCAATCCAAATGATTCAGCTAAATCATTGTATTTTTTGTATTCGGATAGAAGTAATCTTCCCTTCTCAGTTATGATATAAGTATTTAAACCGTTTATTTTTATCTCATTAATTACACCTGCACTTGTTAAATTTCTAATAAGTTTTTTTGTTCTTGTGTATGGCATATTGACTTTTGTGCATAGTCTTGTTATTCTAACACCACTTTGATCAAAACTTGTTTCTTCCAATAAATCACATACTATCTGTGCTGAGTTTCTATATTTCAATCCTTTTAATTTATTCTTTTTAACATTAATAGTTTTCTTGTTTTTCACCATTAAATTAACAAAGTCCTTCATAATTACCTTACGTTAAACTATTATTTAAACAGTATTGATAGTATCTATACTATGCATAGTAGTGTAAACATACGCATTAAATACTGCTAGGCAGTATTTTTGGAAAATTAAAATACGCTTTATATACTCCTTATATACTAATTTTGCCTGACCTGCTGCTCCCCCATAAAAAAACGGAAAATTCTGCAAAAATAGTGGGTTTAAGTTTATAAGGAAGTAGTTTTCTTCCATTCCGTGTATACGCTTTATATAGTTCTTTATATACTAAAAGTGTGGAGATTTTATGGAGGCAATGGAGAATTTTTGTGGTGTAAATATTATTCCCTAAATTGAAAAACTACACTGTAAAGAATCTCATACATTGAAACTTTACCATTTTTCCCATATTTTTTATCTAAAAACTGTAACCCTTTTTTTAACTCTTTATCTTGTGAACTTAGTAAAATTAATTGATCACACATCTCATGCCATACTTTTGTATCTCGATATGGGTTATATGCTTCAGAATTTTTAAAGTTAAATGGCATTATTCATCCCAATCCTCATGATCAGCAAGTCCATGTATCTCTATTTCCCATTCGACTTTACCAAATATTTTATTTTTTGTTACATATGGCAATTTTGGGTTATGCCATTCTTCATGTCTTTTTAATCTATATTTTATTGGGATTGATTGATCGTCAATACACTCCCATTTACATAAATTGCAAGTGTATTTCACAAAGTCTTTAGTTTTACAGCTCATTCTTTTTCCCATTGTTCCCATTTTATAAACGATCCTACTTTATTAGGATTTAAATCAAATGTTAAAACATAAGATTCAATTAAATCGTCAATTTTGTCTTTAATCTTACTTTCGCTAGGATATGATTCATTTCCTAAATCGTCATTAATTTTCGTATAAATTTCAGAATCTACAATAATTGAAGGATCAAACCCACCTAAATTATAAACATTAGAATAAATATCTTGATTCCTTAAAATATCAACTCTTAACATTCCCTTATGAAATTCTGTAAGTTTCATTTTGATTCTTCCTCATGACAAGGACATGGAAGTTTCCCACCCATACACTCATGAATTTTCCTTTTAATAATTCCTTTGATAATCTCTTGTTTTTGTTGTATTTGGGTACAACATATAATAAATTCAATACATTCCCAACACTTTTTATTTACATACTCCCCTTCGTCAATTAAGATTTTAGAACAGTTTTCACATTGTGGTTCAACATTCATTTTATTCTACCTCACTAAATCCCTCAAATTCTGTTGGGTTTTCCATAAACTCGATTATTTGATCATACATTCTGTATAGTTTGTATATTATTTCTTCGTCAGATTTTTCAGCTAATTTATCAATAGTTTTTTCTATTTCCCTTATTGAGTGTGATTCAACCTTCATTTTAAAAACCAAACTCCGAATTTTCTAAACTTGAATCTTCATATCTTAAACGTTTTTTTCTATATCCTAATTTAACTAACTGTTCTAATTTTTTAGAACAATCTAATAAAACGTTAAAGTCTTTTTCGTCTTGCTCATTATTAATTACGAATTTTTTTAATTTTGGTTTGATTTTTTGTGATAATATTTCTGAGACGGTTTCTTCTTCGTCAAAATATATTTCTTCGTCAAAAATATCCAAGTCGTCTAATTCGTCTTTTATATTGTCTATTGCCGAATCACCATGTTTTTTTAATCTTAATTCGTGGATTAAACAAGTTAAATCCCAATTAGATATAATAAATGGATCGTGTTCATCACGTTCACTATATCCAATTGTGTGAAAAATATATTCTTCATTCAAAAGACCTTCTTCAGTAAATGGTTTTATTCTTTTTTGTAATTCTGTTTTCTCATTCATTTTATTCTATACCTCACATAATTAATTATACTTTGTATTATATAAACTATTTCGGTCAATTTTGTTCAACCTCATTTGTAATCCATTTTGATCTTCGTTCTTTATCAAAACTACCAAGTCCACGATCTTGTTTTTTGAATCCAACTAAAATTTCACCGTTTTCAGTTATCATTTTTCTTATTTTTTCCAATATGACTTTATCCCTTTTTCCGTAAAAATCTAAACCGTTTGATAATACTCTTCGTGAGAAAATATTAGCCATTCTCAATATTTCTTTTTCAGAAAATTCATTTTTAATTGAAATTGGTTTGATCTCAACTAATTCAACTTCGTCAATATTTGATTCATCAAATTCAAACTTATTATAACCTAGTATTTCTTTACATAACGCTAATCCTTCACTCCAATCATTAATATTTCCATCCGAAGAGATTTTAATTTTTTTGCCGAGATGTTTTTTCATAATTGCTAATAATGCAACGACACAAGTATCATATGGTTTTCTTGCTGTTTTACAGAAGAAAAAGTTTGTATGCTCTTCAACATCAATATATCGTGATTCAATCTGTTCACTCACTTTTGGTTTGTTGAAGAAATCGCCCATTCCATATAATCGATCTTGATAAGCTAATTGTTCAGCATTTAATTTTCTATCTAAAACGAACCACTCATGACCGTTTTCTTTAATTCCATTAAATAATATTTTATCATCTGTAACAGTAAATTTATCGTTACCAACTGTGGTTAAAATGTTATTTTTCCATTCTTTAACATTATTAATTAAAAGAAAATCGTGTTTGATTTTTTTCCAATTGCTTTTTGATATTCTATCTTGCATACGCCAATAATGTGTATAACCCATTTTAATCACTGTTATCCTTTGGATGTTTTCGTAATAATTCTTTTACTTCAAGGTAATAGAAATAACCTTCCATGAAATTTTCACTGATTGAAGTTAAAGACTTACCATTCTCTAATTCTTCATAGATATATTGAGCATATTTTGTAGAAAAACCACCGGTTTGTAGCATTTTTTTAACGCTTAATCTTCCTAAGTTTGATAAACCTATACTTGCATTATGTGTAGCTGAATACACCGTTAAATATCCTAATTCGTCAGATAATGCTAAGTATGGACAGCCTTTTGAAGCTTTATTTTCACCAGCTCTTTTTAACACCTGAATTAATTCTTGGGTTTGATTCATTATAGATTATACACACATACCACTCTTATAAACATTTATCGAGATCGCATAACACCGTTATATTTTTCCTTGCCCTATTAATTGCTCTCTCATATGCATGATCAATAAAACAAATATCATTACAATCTAAACATATAGAATGACCACGACATATTAAACCGGCTTTCATATATTCACAATTTTCAACGATTAAAGTTTTTTCAATTGGTTTTTTATTAAACGAATCGGTTATACCACTTGAATAATAATTATAATATTTTCGACTTGAAGTCCATTTATTATTATATCTTAACATATTATATCATATTATCTATCTATTTAAAGAGAAGGCGATCACAGTTTTTTCACACTTATCACGATAAGCGATCACAACCCAAAAAAATAGTATATAAAGATCATTCCCTATTTTTGCTAATTGAGGCTGGAGCTGGACACTCCGGGTTTAGTTTTTGTTACCGTAAATGCTTTTGGCGTGTTTTTTTTCTTAGTTTTAGGCACGAATTTTTGGTAAATAAATAAAAAAATTGCAACCGTGCAACAGAAGAAAACGAAAATGTACGCTTTATATACTAATTTCCGAGCTTTTTTTTGGAGTTTTTGCAAATTAGATAAAGTGCGATCAGTTATTCTCATTCTAGATAATGAGAACGATCAGGTTTTTAGACTAGGATAAGTTTTTTAGCTCGAGCTAAATTTTCACCGTTTATAAATCTTACTAAACCGACAGATATTTATAAAATATACGCTTTATATACTAAGTATATATACTAAAATTCTCACCACGATTACTGTTCAGAATTATTGAATTTGGTTTAAATAGATTAGCCTATGTATTGTTCTAATTGGAACGATACTTGACCACGCCTATATTTTTTCTCTTGTTTTCGTGATTTTCTTAATTCACGTTGCTCTCTTTTTTTCTGTTTTTTTAGTTGTCTTTTACTAAGTTTTGGCTCCCATGAGTTATGAGGTATCATTTTTATTTTTGGTTTTATCTTTTTCTGTTTTTTTTGTCTTGATTTTTGACATTGTATTGTATCAATTGCATAATCAAAAGCTAAACATTTTAACTCTTCTTCACTTTCATTTGATTCATTAAATTCTATCAATGATTGGGTTATATCATACCACAATTGATCAAACTCTACACAATCATTATTATCTTTAATGATCTTTAATAATTCCTTGTGAATTTTTAGGTTTTCGTTTTCTTCTTTTGATTCAATATCAAACTCACTGTTTAAGAGTTTTTCAATTGTTTTTATATCTTTTTCTTCTTTATCACAATTTCTTATTTTCTTTAAGTCAGTTATCTTATCTTTAAGTTTTTCAATTTCTGTAATTCTATATTCACGCCATTCTCTAAAGGTTTCAAACATAATAGTATAACGTTTATCATATATTTTAGTGTTTTCTATAATGTATTTCTAACTTTGAAAATGTATTTTCACATACACCAACCCAACCGTATTGACTAAGGAAAAAAGTAAACTTAGGCACGAAATACCGTTGTTTTATATACTCAAATCGTGCCTAGATTATAATAGATATACGCTTTATATACTAAAACAATCAAAAAAATTACTTGCAGGAATTTTGGATATACGCTTTATATACTAATTGAGTTTTTTTTCCGGATTTTTTCTTGGCTTTTTTTTTAAATGTACGCTTTATATACATTAGTATTTAAACTATATAAAGCGTATATAGTATGGGTGTATGGAGAGCTACTGGATGAAATGTGGATGTAATGGAGAATAATTCGTGCCTAGAAAATGTGGATTATACAAAAAAATATTGTATAATACAAAAAAATTTTGTATTATTGTAAGTAAATTGCTTCTTCTTGAGTTATTAAATTATAAAAAGAAGCGTGTTTTCTTAGAAAATCTTCTCTATTTTTTGTTGCATAAAGAAAACCCTTAAGTTTTTTTAAGTGAGAATTATATACTAATTTGTATTCTTCTTTACTTTGACTTAAAGTTATTTCTAATTCTTCACGTTTTAATTTTAAAGATTCTTCTTCATACATATCAATTAGATATTCTTCAATATTTGCTAATTCCGATTCATTGTGAATTTGTTCTTCTTTTGTGTTTTCGATTATTTCTCTTAAATCATATAACATTGTATCTATTTCTGATTCTTCATTTTTTGTGTTTTTCATATTTATTTTATTCTTCAAATCTTTTGATTTATCAGTTAAACATGATTGATTACTTACTTGAGTTTTTTTGTTATTTGTTGTATAGTATGAACCTTCACATGATTCATAAAAATAATCATAGGTATTATCAAAGTAATTATTAGAACATTCTAAACCTTCAACTTTTGACCAACCATTACCAAATTTCTTAATTCCTTTTGGAGTTAATACAACTAATTTATTTCCATTTGGAATTAATTTTAAGTAAGCTAAACCTAATCGGTTTTTATTTGCCATTAATGACATGGCTCTTGAATCAGACATTTTGCCTTTAAACTCTTTGTCATTTTTTGGCGTGTTTTTGTTCAATTTCCATAGATTTAAATCCATTTTATAACCATGATATGTACCATTATGAAATAAAACACCGTTTTTATCAATTCCCTTAATAGTATTATCATTGCTTGATAACTTGAATGGATGGCATAATTGATCGCACGTATCACCAACTGAAGTTATTCTAAAATGAATTACATATGGTAATTTTATTTTCTCAGATTTTATAAAGTCGAATATGTTTTGAGCTGTTAATTTTTCACTTTTGATATATTCTACTTCTTTTTTGTCATTAATCCATGCTAAACCTGCTCCATGTGGATTTGTTTTTTCTGCTTTTTTAAGAATATCCAATGGAATATGTTTATTTTCACCTAATATTATTACACACATTTTCTTTTTACCTCAATTATATTATACTTGATTGTAGTTAATAAATCCTTCTTTAGTATATAAAGCGTATATTTTGAATTTTCCCTTAGGCGTGATTTATTCATTTTGATCATTCTCACTAATTATATCTAAATCTGTAAAGTCTTTTTTCATATCTTCTTTGTCAAAATACATACTATCTCTATTTCTTAATATTTCTTTTTCTTTTTCTGTTAAAGTCATTTTAATAAACACTCCATACTAAACACCAAAATATTATTGATAATGGCAATGATAAATAAGATATACGCTTTATATACTTATTTTCTAATATTGCCAATGGATTATTCATTTTAATAACTCCTCACTTAGTTTTTGATCTTCATGCAGACATATTTTAAAATCAACAAAAGGCTCTATGATTAAAAATTTACTAAGTATTATTTTTATTACTTCAAGTTGATCTAATCTTTTTATTAAATTAAATTCTGATCTTGTTATTTTTTCGGTTTGAATATATTGTCTATTTTCAATATAATTGAATTTTATAATCTCGATTTTATCCATTTTTAATCATAACTCCTAAAACCATTATCATAAATTTTATCGTTTAAGTCTCTTAATTCATTTTGCAATGTCTCATTATAACGGTTTAATCTAAAATCGCTTAAACTATGAGCATGATCTCTTTTAATTGGATCGAAAAAGTCATAAGCTCTTAATCCAATATTATTACCGTTATAGTAAAAATTTGGATATTTTGGAGTATATGCTTTTTCGCTTGTATCAATCTCGTTAGCTGGTATATCCTTATAGTATGCTAAAAATGCATTTATCATTTTATTTAATGATCTCATTCTAACTTTCATCATTTCTCTAGATTTTAAAGGAGCAAAAACCCTGAATTCTATTGTTCTTCTTTTACCGGTTTGATCAAAATGGGTACCACCGGATAAATTATAACAGCACTGAATGAATTCATATCTATATTCAGCATACGATTTTATTGTACGCATAAACGATCCACCATATTCACCACTTTCTGTAAGTGGATTATATGTACCACGTGCGTATCTTTCATTACCTTCTATTCTCTTATAATGATCGACATTTTGAATATTATTAACAATAGAAAAATAATCGTACCAATCTAGGAAAAATCCTTTGAAACTATGTGTCATGAATTTTTTATATGCGTTTTCACTGTTTACACTAACATGAGTATGAAAACCACAAGAAGAATCGAAAACATATTGATATTGATATAATTTATCAATCATTTGTAAAGTCGTCTTTAATGATCCTCTTTTACCATTTGCTCTAAAGTCTCTATTACATACATATTCTCTTTTATCATAACCGGTATAATATTTTTCTAAATCAAGATCATTTGCTTTTGTGTATGTATTTCTAAATTTACTTAAAACATTTCTAAGTTGATTAGTATCATAATCACTAAAAACCGATCCATCTGAAGTACCAACTTGATCATTATCGCCATTTCTAAAATAATTACAAAATGTACTATCTCTTAAAGCAGATTTTAAAACCATGCCTTCAGCCTCAAAAAGCATTGTGTAAACTTTGTCTATTTCGGTTTTATTTCTTTGAATATTGTATATATCAATAAATGGATCATGAGTGTTTAATCCTAATGTTTTAAGAAGCATTTCTTGATCTTGATCGGTTAAGGGAGTTATAGCCATTTTGAATAATGATATTTCTCATATATCTATTTATACTAATTCAATGTAATTTTACAAAATAAATAAAGTAACATAGAATAAAAAAACTGACATACACTATATATAATCTCTAGGCGTGAATTTTGGGTTTTTCTTTATAATGCGTATTATTACTAATCAAGATAATACAATAATACACAATAGAATAAGACATAACAAATTAATCGTTTTAGTTATTGATCGCATTTTAACACGTTTGATTCATGAAAATAGCGATCAGAATGTGGCGATTTATACTATATAAGCCTGATCATTGAGTTTTTTTGATACAAATATACGCTTTATATGTAGAATAGCGATCAGACTATACAGCACACAACGCATCACACACGGGAGCAAACTATTTGCTTATATACTCTCTAGGCACGGAGTATATAAAGCGTATTTCATATTATCACCAAATTATTCTTTTATATACTCTAGCGATCAGACTAGGCACGAATTTAGTATATAAATAAAAAACATAGGCATAAACAAAAACATTTCCATAGTGTAGCGATCAGACAAAAGTTACGCTAGGTGGATATAGCGAAAAACCTAAAAAAAAATCGAGTTTCCCATACAAATTCGGGGCGTACAGATCAGAATCGGAAAAAAATCTGGGGCTAGTTTCGTTTCCCACCGTGATAGGATTTTCCATGTCCTTCGGAAATTAGTTTCTTATTGATATTAGTCCTTCCTATGTACAAATCACATAGGGTTCTACCAAACTTACCACTACCATAATACTTGAGAATAACCTGATTATTAGCTTCTTTTATAAGTTGATTGAGTCTATCTTTTGCTGCAATTCCTTTCGCTTTTTCTTTTTTGTCTTTTGTCCGTGTTTCGGGGGCGTTGATACCATACATTCTCACTCTCTTCTCAATAAATATACCAAAACCGAGATTAATAAGTACATCGACAGTATCACCGTCTAGAACACGCTTAACAATAGCGTTGAATCTAGGCTTTAGGTTTTCCATCTTCGGTAGCCAACGGTTCTTCGATCTTGCCTGCGACCATAGTTCCCTGAATCCTGAATAGACACCTACCAAGTTCACGCCTAGAATGATCACCTATGAGTTCAGTGCAAGCAATACATCTTACCTTGCCTACCTGCTTATTGCTTAACATTATAAGTCAACCACCTTAGAATACTGTTCAAACTTTGAAACACATTTTATACAAGTTGGGTTGTTTTTATACAAGTCAATGTTATCTACCGAAAACTTTTTCCAACACGTTGTACACGTATGGCATTTACACACACAATCCACCCTTTTGTCATCTAGACATAAAGGACAGTTTGGAGCCTTAGTCATGTGTACTGGTGCCAGTTAGTCTTTGAGGAAATTTCCTCCTCGAAGTTATCAGACTTGTCATTATTATTATAATTCACAGTTATTCCCTTTTCCTGTATCTGTTTTAAACCCCACACAAACACAAAAATTATACCAGCAGGCAATCCAACACCTGTACAACACAGGAATATACCTATATAAAGCCACCAGTTACTTACCATTTTTCATCCTCTGGGAATGGATTCTTCTTAACAGGAACATTCAATCGCTTCCATTTGATAGTTTTCATTACACCCTCATATAAATCATTTACCATTATAATCATCTCCCTTGCCTTTACATAGTGGGCATAGACCACTGTTTGACAGATACCTTGTACTGCACTTTGCACAATATTTCATTTTGATTCCTCCAAGTATTTTTTAATAGTTTCAGTATGATAATCCACTCTATCTAAGAATCTCTGTTTTTTAACTTTATCTTTCTCATAAACAGCCAAATGTGCAGATGAGTTCATCATCCCTAAAGCATACAAGGCTGCAAGAATATCATGCATCTCTTTCCTCCCACTCATATTTGCAATCCCCACAAACATACCATTTCTTTACAAGTTTTACATTATGGTTTAAACAATTACGACACATCATCACTACATATCATCCTCTTTAGGTGTCATTGATAATTCCTTTTTATGTGTCTTTTCATGCTTGAATATATCCTTATAATCTGTATCAGTTACGTGATGACTTGGCTCGTTTTCCTTCACCCAGCCACAGACCTTACAAGTGTATTTCATGCTTCCTCTTGTGTTTGAGTACGACATACATATGGGATATATCGCCTTCGTACTTCCACCCACATTTTTCACACACATAGTTAACATTTCCACTACCCATTGTATATCAATCTTCTTATATAAGTGTTACCAACGTAAAAAAACGGTGGCTACGCCACCCCATCAAGTATACTTTCGCCCCATCCGATCACGGAAGTACGATATGATCCAACCACCGATGTTTCGCTTGCCGTATATCTTTTGTATTCGTTCAACGTCATGATCGTGTAAAACCACCCCACCGTTATAGTAAGGGTACATAATGCAAGTTTTATGATTTGGACAGTGCTTTAAACCTATTGCATGACCACATTCGTGTAGAAGTGTATGAATGATATTATATGTTCTAATTTTTGTTTTTGTATCTGATGGATAATTTACTGGATCAACCTTATGTGCATTGACCGACTTTCCATCTATTGACCAAACTACACTATCATTAAATGTTATATCCCCACCTATTACATTCTTAGTTGGGAAATATGCATATGCTAATGTTGCTGGTCTATCTCTAAAGAATTTATCATCTTCTTTCTTTGCAAATTTCATCTCTATATCTGCCCTAGAATCCCCCCTTATTCTCTTAAATCTTATCTCTTTTGTCCTTAAACCCCACTGTCTTAATGCTATTGTTAATGCCTTATCCTCAAACTTACTGTCTGGGAAGTGCTGTGATTCGTTTACTACCTTGTAGGTTACATATCCGTAATTCTTTCCACTTTTCTTTTCTGGTTCCCATTTAGTTTTCCACTCATCTATTTCCTGAGTGCTTACACCATATACAAGTTCCAACTCTGAGCTGGTTTCAAACTTTTGATTATTATCCACAATCACACAAAATTTATTATTAGTCATATCATTTATAGTAATTTGTCATATATAAAAGTTTATTCACTATTATCCGTTTCCTTGTAAACTATTGCTGTGTTTCCACTTTCCAGTGTAACATTTATTCGTTCATAGTGTTTTGTTTCATATTGATCAAGCCTTTGCAAGTCCTCATCTGTAACTTTGAAGGTTTTACCAACGACAAAATCACCATCGGACTTTTCTATTGTTGGGTATATTAAAAACTCTTTATGTGCTGTTGTTTTATAGTTATTTAGAATATCATTTCCTGTTTTTATGTCCTTTTGTAGAACTATTCTTCGTGTGCCATCATTCATTAAAGAGCCATATACGAATAAAGTATGTTCCATGTACTAGATGATATATCTCAACTTAAAAACTTATTCTTCATCTTCGGTCATTTCATCTATTTTATCTTCTGCTAGAAGCGTAAGCTTCCAAAATGTCCTTTTTGTCTTTGCTGATATTTTACTTGGATCTTTTTTACCAAAAGCCAATCCAAACCAATCCAATATTTCGGAATAGTCATCAACTGTGAATTCCACCATTATTTATACGACACCCTTTCAACTGCATCGAGTATTTTACTATATAGTTTAGGATCTTTACTCTGTATTAGTTCTGCTATGCCCTCTATTCCACCCATTAATGCACCTAAGAATATCTCATAATCTGTATCATTTTCAAATCTTGCTACTGGCTGTGGTTCTTTTAAACTAAAAGCATCTCTTAATAACTTCATTGCTTCACCTATTACTTTCCATTCCTCCATATTTTATTCAAAATGTCATCAGTATTATAGATTTTGTGGGCTGATTAGTTACTTCAGACCTTCTGTAAACAGATATGCGAACTCACACCACCCACAATCTTTATATTTATTGTATATACTTAAATTTATGGCTAACATACTAGGTAGAAGCGAAGAAGAGGAAGAAAAACCAAAAGGTAAGTGTAAATGTTCATTATCTTCAAGACACGTTGAGTGTAAAGAACACGGCTATTAGTCGTAATATTTTACAAATCTTGACGTTTTTCTAACAAAAGTTTATATATTATCACTTATTGTGTAGTATATGGGACTCATTGATAGAGTAAAGAGTGCTTTAAACTTCTCTAGCAAATCATACACCGAAACCACAGTTAGACCAAGCGTAGCACAGCCATATATGGCTACCGATACAGGTGCCAAATTACCAATTTTTCCATTCCCATTAATAATGATTTATGAGTTAGCAGATAATGTTGATTCACTTCGTATACCAATAGAAACAATTAACCGTGAAATGTTTAAAAATGGATTTGAGATAGTTGAAAAATGGAAGTACAAATGTAATAATTGTGGAAAGGAATTTCAATACAAACCACTTGCAGATGCCGTTAAAGATGAACAGCCATTTGAGACAAATGATGATAATGAAAAGATAATTGGGGCTTCAACAACAACAAAAGCACTTGTTTTGAAGAAAGATGATGATGAATCACTACAATGTGATACCTGTTTATCACACGATCTATTAAGACCTGTACCTGAAAACAGGAAAAAACTTGAAGATATTTTAAACAAACCAATAAATGCCAACCAACAAAGCATTGAGGATATATCAAGGATGATAGAGAGAGATCTTGAGATAGCTGATAACGCATATGTTCTTCTTTTAAAAAATTATTTCATAAATGATAAAACAGGTGAAATAGAGGATGATAAAACCGAAATAAAAGAGATTTTAAGGATAGATCCTCCACAAGTTGCGATGATTGCTGATAGTGATGGTAGAATTGGTTATGATGATAAACATAATCCAGTATTTGTATGTCCAAAATTTGAACATCGTGGAAAACGTTTGACAAGTGAGAGATGTGATGTTTGTGGTACAAAAGCATTAAAAGCTGTATGTGAAGTTAATAGTGTTTATTCAATAGGAATACCACAGCCAAAAAGAGTTGTTTATGGTGAAGGTGAAATTATTTGGCGAGCTGGTAAGTACCGACCGGGATTACTTTATGGATATTCACCAATTTATGCAATTTGGTCTAAAGTCATGTCATTATCTCATATGGATGAGTATATTAGAAAATACTTTGACAAGATGAGACCACCAAGAGGAATGTTAGTTATTGCATCAAGAAACTATGAAACATTTAGAAAATCTTGGGATGCATTGGAACAAAAGGCAACAGAAGATCCTTATATGATTCACCCACTATTAGTTGAATCAGATAAACCGGGAGGTAAGAATATGGCACAGTGGCTAGACTTTACTGGTTCACTTAAAGAATTAGAGTTTATTGAAATAAGAAGAGAGTTAAGAATGATCATCGGTGCAATATATGGCGTTCTTCCACTATACTTTGGTGAATTACCAACAGGTTGGTCTCAAGAAGGTTTGCAAGTTACAATTACAAACAGGGCAATCAAATGGGGACAGGATATACTTAAACACTCATTCTTTGATAAGCTATCTGAAATATACGGTGTAGAAGATTGGGAGTTAAGATTAAAAACTGGTGAAGAAACAGATAAATTAAGAGACTTACAAATACAGGGTGTCGAGATAGAGAACATGATGGCATTACAAGGATTAGGATTTAACATAACACGAACACATACAGGTGAGTTCAAAGTATCAAAAGATCCTGTTATAACAACAGAGCAACAATTCTTGGGTGCCACATCAGATCCAACAGAAAATGATCTTGGTGATGAGGGAAGAGGTAGAGGTACTGCCGCACCAAAGGAAGAAACACAAAGATTTGAGGGTGAACCAAAGAGATCTTATCCATCAAGAGTTGGTGGTCAAATGCAGGGACAGCCAGCAAAGAAACCACAAGGACAATCAAAGAAATCAGTGGGTTTGACAAATAACTATCCAGTTGGAATACGACCTGATAATTTTGAAATTGTGAAACAAACACTACAAGATGCAGTAGATTTTGGTTGGAAAAAAACACACACAGTTAATATGCTAAGAAAGAACGCAAGTATGACAGTAAGACAAGCAAGAGATATAGTTAATAATGAATTAGGAGATACAAGGAGGTGGGAAGATGGCGATAAAGAAGAAAGAGATTAAACATAAACATGGTAGTGAAACACACTCACATGATAGTGGAGATAAGAAACATACCCATAAAGAGAGTGTTAAAGTAAAAACTAATGAAATTAAACCAACAAATGTGTATAGTGCTGATTATAACCTTATAGACAATAGTATTGAAGAGATTAAAAAAGCAAGTAGAAAAGTTTCTACCAATTCATACGCAACAAATAATGTTTATATCATACTACAAGATGCATTAAAGAAGGTTTTAAACGCAGAGAAGTAATATGCCAACTGAGTTACCTGTTGACACTGGAGGTCAAGACATTGGAAAGAAGCTGTGGGAAAAACATCAGAATGATGAGTATACTCATGTAAACCATTATAAAGAGGCATTATGTATAAACTGTTTTAAGAAAGATACGTGTGCGGCAACAATAGTCATGATTTGTGGAGATTGTGCTGGTAAGCGTGGTAGAGAGCCACTTTTGGCAAAGGTTAGTGATAAATTCTACGGACTATGTTATTTCTGTGGTGATTATAAATTTCACTTGGAAGAGATAAACGCTAGATTCTGTCATAAATGTCATAGAAAGATTGCAGATGTTACAAAGGCATATAATAAAGCTGGTGGGTTTATGAATACAGATCCATTTTGGAAGAGATTAAAGAAAAAAAATGGGAAAGATTGGAAACACATATTCATGAATAATTCAGGAAATAGAAGATAATTTAAATACGTTAATTGTAAATATTAACCATGATAGATACGTTAATAGACAACTCATTGGCTATAATAATAGGTATTATAGCAACTGCTGGATTCGGTGGAATAGCTGGATATTTTAGAAAGAGAACAAACTGTTTACAGAAAGTAGCTGATGATATGGAAGATATGAAGAAAAGGGCATATAGGATAGAGAAAGCCCTAATTATTTTAACTAAAATGCAAGATGATGCAATAGAAAAAACTCACCCTGAATTAAAAACTGAATGGGAAGAGATAGTTAAAGAATTATTAAGTAATAATGGACATTAGATAGAATCTTTTATTTTCTTTCTTTTCATTTCCTTACCTTTTTGATAATTTTTTAGATCTGGGGGAGTTAGAAGAAACTGTAATAATACAGTAATATCACCTAACTTATCATTTATTTCATGAAGTTGTTCAATTATTTCCTGAAACCCAGCACTTCTGAATATAAAACTAGACATTATATGAATATGTTTATTCTGTCGTTAGTCATATCATAGTATTTTTCTGATAGTTTAATCTTTGTCTTTTTATTTGGTTTACCACCGACCACTTTATCAACATTAAGTGATAGTAATGGTTTTCTTAATCTTCTTGGGAAGAATTCTAATTTGTTATTAGTTGGATTATAGAATACATTATCCTTCTCCACTAATGTTTCATCACCAGACATCCACTCACGGCATTGACCGTTATTGAAATGACATATTGATCTAGAAAAATCAACCCTCTCTTTGTTTTTTGATGTATTTGTTACAACCCATAGTTTTTGATCTTCAACTGCTGGTTTTAAGTAAAATTCTAGAATATGTGTTTGAAATGTCCAAGCATCTGTTTTTCCTTTGTATAGTTTGTCATAATCCTCTTTTCTATAAATATAAATGGAACTACCCATATGTTTTCTTGGTTATACTTAAATATAAAGGCTTCTATAACAAATTATGAAACTATGTGAATTATGTTCTCACAAAAAATATGGATATTCTGATGGAGTAAATGAGGTATGGGTTTGCTATAAATGTGGTTCGTTTAATGGTGTTACGACAAATCATGATGAATTTGCACAGGTTGTGTCTAAAAATCCATTAATACTATTAGAATTAATAAGCACAAAAACACTAGAACCAATAAGCAGTAATGAATAACTCTTATAAAACATACCGTTTTTGAGATAAGTTTTTAAGTATGAACATATTGTTCATTTTATGGTATTGGAACCTTTAATCCTTGTTGCTGTTGCATCAGCAGTAGGAGCTGGGCTAAATACACTACGAGGATGGTTACATTCAGATGAACCCTATTCTGCAAGACGACTTGCAGGTTCTTTGATTATAGCCGTGTTCGCAGCATTAGCACTGGCACAAGTCCAAGTTACTGACGGATTATCCTCAGCCGGAATAATCTTAGTTGGTTTGATTACTGGATTTACTGCTGACTATGTAGTAACAAAGGCAAAGAAAGAATCTGCACAATAAGCAGACATATGGGCTTAAAAGGTGTTTTTTTACACCCTCCTTTTACCCTTTTTACAATATCTTTATAAATGAAGAAGGATTATTTGATATAATGGAAAAATTGTTCTTTAGGACACTGATAACTAAGAGTTTAGTTCCTAATAGTAAAGCAGATGATGAGAGATTTTTTGAGGGGTTGTTAACAGTTGAAATGAAGGATAAACAGGGTGAGATTACAATAGTAGAAGAATTATACAAAGTATTGCCAATTTGGATGGATAGGGGAGCACCTATTACAGACACACATTCTAATAGGGTTGTTGGTAAGGGAATAAATTACGCAAGAACCGAAGCACAAGATAATGAGGGAAATATATACCCAGCTATTAAAATAACAGGTAAAATACATAAGGATTATGAGTTAGATGATGATATTTGGAGCAAGATTAAATCTGGGGAGTATAAAGGATTATCATTTGGTGGTGCAACAAAAGCAGATAGAGAACCAGTTACAATGAAAGATGGCTCAATAGCATATTCGCTAAGTGATTTAGAACATTATGAAGTTGCAGTTTGTGAAGATCCAGCAGTTCCATTAGCATTAATTACAAATACAGATCCAATATCAAAAGCAACAATAGAACATGAAGATATGGGAAATGGTAAAATGAAAATTAAATGTGATAAATTTGGATGTTATGTAGAAAAAAGTGGAGTTGATTTCTCTAATGCAGATGGTGATAGACATGGTATGTATAATCAAGATGTTCATGAAGATGAGAGTTCTGGTAGAAAACTAGGTAAAAAAGTAGATAATCTACCAATACCAGAAGAAACAAGAACAGATGCAGCATTTATTGAAACACCGTTCCAAAAAGATGATAGTGGTAAAGATAATTCAGGAGATGGATCAGGTGGATTTGGTAATGAAAAAGGTGATGAGGGAATAGGTGAGTGGCAAGGTACAGGTCATCCACAACCAAAAGAGGCAGATAAATCACAAGTTGGACAAGAAAGATATGGTGGTGTTAGAGGATTAGGTGGTTATAATACAGCACAGCAGGGAAGTGAACCAACAGCACAAATAACAGAAGTACCTGAAAAAGAGGAAAATAATGATAAAAAGCAAGAAATATATATAAAGGAGCAAGATTTAAATAGTGATAACAACATGGCAGACGACAACAAACTTGAAGAAAAGACTCATACCAAAACAGAGCAATCTGTTGAAGATGAGGTCTCAAACAAGAAAAAAGATTCTGACAGAGAAGAAGAAGAAAAAGCAAAAGCTTTTGAAACTTCACTCAAAACTAGTCTAGATGGAATTACTGAGCAACTAACATCAGTAGTAACTTCATTGAAAGGTATTGATTCTAGAGTGAAAGCCCTAGAAACACCAACCGATCTACCAGCTAAACCAGCAGTTTCCGACAGTGAGGATATTGGAGCAGATATTACTGTCCCAGCAAAACCTTACCCACAAGGAGAACAAGCCGGATTAGATGATGACGGTGATGAAACATCTAACGATGCAGCACCTTCAATGCAAGAAAAACCATTGAACAAAACTCAAACACTAGTTCAGAAATCTGAACACACTATCACAACTGAAACCCCAAGACCAATGGCAGCACTAGAGAAAGCAGGTGAAGTTCAACAGGACTTTAGCCCAATTTTGAAAGATGCAAGATCAAATGGTTATGAGGGACTTAGTAACGTGGCAAGAGACATTCTGAAAGGGAAATACTACACACCAACACCAGAAGAGGTAGCAGGTTTCTAAAATGGTTCAAATAAAGACTATTGACGAACTTGAAGCTCTTTACTATGGTTATAACAGGAACCTTCTAAGAAAAGCAGATGCACCAGCAACAACCTCCACAGCAGGCGTTTTTAACGCAGTTTATGGAGCTTACGCATGGGCGCAATTGAACTTGGAAGCAAATGCCTTCGGCATTTTACCAAAATATCCATGGGATAAATCTGGTTGGAGGGTTATTACTGCAAAACCA